>Ga0325403_1000509_pt1 | contig 27586 bp, 23 predicted proteins | sample PopdelMetagenome_19_FD_205665 | JGI IMG/M metagenome (GOLD analysis project Ga0325403, IMG submission 205665) | Populus deltoides microbial communities from Bellville, Georgia, United States - Xylem-PdKOR-R4 | ecosystem: Host-associated > Plants > Phyllosphere > Stem > Wood/Secondary xylem... | reverse complement strand
TGGTCACACCAAGGTATCTCTTGCCTTGAAATTAGCTTCAGGCTAAAGTTGATCTCATCTTGTTTAGGCTTACAGCTAACTTTGTCCAATGGTTTTCAAGTTTTGCATCTCTCTAGTTGTAATGCCAGGCCATCCAAGTTGATGCTCTTTGGACCTTATAAGAATGAATTTTTAACCTCAAATGCATGTTTTTTCATCAGCAAATGTGTGAATTCTGAAATATGAACTTCTTAGTTATCTCGGTTAGGGCAGCCATTAAGGCTGTTTAGTTTGGGATTCTTGCTTGGGATCAGTCAGGTATCTGTGGACCAATGACAAATTGCATGACCAGTGAAGGTGAAAGATAACTACTCTTACACGCACGGTATTAGCACATCCCAGAATTCATATGAAAGAAGGCTTCAGAATAACTAGCTTCCAAGTTGGAGAAAAGTATGCTATAGTCAAAGCTATCCATTTCTGTCAACTGACTGGGTTGCAAATGATCTGGATCTTTGCATGCAGTAATTGTGATTTTAGCAACCGCTACCCATATGGTGCCTTCTCTTTTCTTTTTTTTTTTCTTCTGAGAATCCTTGTGCTGCAATTTCTAGTGACTTCTGAATTCCTCTTTTTAGATTGTAGGATGGTGGTGTAATTGGTGTCCAGTTTATCAGTCGCAATGGAATTGGATTTAATGGCCTTGTTTTATTCTTTATGTCTCATGTTATCTTGTATTTCATCCTGTCTATTGATTCTTATCTCATGCATACAGTGTGGCGAGGCTCTTAGTTTTTGTTGGCAATATTCATCACAGACATGGTTCATTTGATTTTTTATTGCAGTTCCAACGAAGAAATCGAATTTACAAGGAGGAACAGCGCAAACTAAGAGCTGCTTCTCAGAAAGCGGACGGCGGAGATGGCAAAGATAACCATCATTGATAGCCAAAATTGATCGTCTTTTTGAATTCTAGCAATAAGACTGATGTGGAGATGTTTGAACTTTTGTCATGGTTGTTTAAATTGACTGTTCTTTTTATCCCAAAATGGAATTGATTTGAGCACTTTGTGTTTGTGCAATAAGGCGAAAATTGGTGCTTTGTGACATTGATTTGCTAAGTGAATGAATCTCGGTATCTAGGGTTGCAGTGCATTTCCACCCGCATGCAAGTATGTACAAGAAGCATTTTTATGCAGGATTTTAGAACTCCTTTTGTGATCCCTTCTTTTCCTTAAAGGTTTTTACATTGTTTCCGCAACGGGAATTACTTTTTCCTCCTAATCAGAAATGTTTATGCTTCAATTTACAGAAGAAAAACTCAGCAGCTTGACGATGTCTGTTCAATGAAGCCAGGAGTTTCCAGCTGTTTTAATCTGAATCTCCTGAATAGAAAGCTCTTCGTCTGCTACAAGTTACAAACAAATAATGTAAATGCCTAGTCAATTATTAAGGGGGCATAGATGTGAGCTCAAAATTCTCGACCTAAGCTTAAATTTGCGCTATAGACACCCGGAGCTCGGATAGCTTTCACCAGGAGCTCAGGATGACTTTCACCAGGAGCCACGCTCTTTTCCTGCCCTTTGTTCTTCCGTAGGGTTAAAATATGATTTTATGGCGAGAGGCCATCTAATTTCTGACCAATTTAATTATATGAATATATATGTTTTTAATACAAATTTATGCAATTATAAATGGAGCAGGTAAAATTGGCTTTACCTCTTTAACAGGTATTTTGACTCCCCTTTTTTTTTACTAACTGTTAAATTGGTATGATTTTTTTATGTATCTAAAAAAAAAATACTATTTGTGTTCTCCACAATCATTTATGTTGTGATCGAATCTTTGAGGTTGTTTCCGAAAGTGGCTGGTCATTCGTTTCTAAAATATTTGAATTTATTTTTTATATATTTTTTATATTTTTGAATTATAAATTTTAAAAAATAAAAAATATATTATTTAAAAATATTTTTAAATAAAAAATATTTTAAAAAATAATCATTATATAAGACCAAATATACTTTTAAAAACCATCATGAATTTAGTGAATCGGACATGGACATGCTATCTCATAAATACATCAATGCAAGATTTTTAATTAGAGACTTTAAATTACATGAGTGTAGAGTTTATTTGAAAATATAGTTGTGATTGCTTTTTAAAATACTTTCATGTCGAAATACATTAAAATGATATTTTTTTATTTTTAAAAATTATTTTTGAGATTAACTCATCAAAACGATTCAAAATACAAAAAAAAATTAAATCTTTAAAGAATATAGTTTACACCGCGTTTTCAAACAGTTCTTACTGCCCAACCTTAAACTTAGATCGGTATAATAATAAATATTTTAATTTAATTTTAACAAAAGCAAAAATTTAAATACTTGAAAAATCTTTAAAACTGTTTGCTTTAATTGAATGTGCACCAAAAGAGAATAAACTGAAATTGGAGCGTGTTCTTGTAAATCAACTCCATCGAAATTTGTTCAAACTCGAGGGACCACATTTACACCGGTATTTAAGAAAAAAAACTCCCCTTTTCTTTCTGTTTTCATGATTTTACTTGTTAAAACGTGTTAATTATAATTTACCCCCCCCCCCCAACATCAAAACTAATTAATTAATTCAGAAACTATATATTTAATCCTTTTTAAAATTTATTAATAATATACTAAGTAGTCCTTGATTGATGTTGAACATGCTTAATTTAATAGTATGTTATTTCAAAAGAATCTTCTTTTTTCACCTCTTTTCATATTTTTTAACTTTTTTTTTTGCTTTATCTATTTATTGAAAAAAAATATATGAAATGGATAAAAAAGATTAAGTTTTGATAGAACAGAGATTGATTATTTTTTTGTTGTTGTTAAACTACAATAACTAAGCTATAATTTACTCATAATAAACAAATATAATTAATTCTTTTTTTTTAAAGCCAGCTTGTCATTAAAAAAAAAAGAAAAAAATGCAAACTGGGTTTTAGCGTGGGTTTTAGTGTTTTTTGCTTTTTGGTTCTCTACCGCAACCCGCGCCTGCCTCACCTCTCCCACTCCTTCGACATCCTCTCTCCCTGTCCGTAGAAGTCCAAGCAGTGGAGCTAGAAGATCAATCTCAACAGGTGAACGTCTCTCTTCTTATAACAAATTATTTGTCTCTCTTCTTAACTTGATTTTGTTCATGCTAATATTTGCCGTTTGGGGTTTTGATTTTGTGTGAGAAAGACAAGCTTCTTTTAGGAATATAAAATACATGTTGTTTGATTCTAGATCGAATTTTAATGCCTCAAATTACTAATCTTAAGTCAAATCAGCTTAAAATCATATGGCTCTAATCTGTTTTATTCAACTTGAAAAATTATGTTAAAAAAACCCTAGAGTTTGCTGTTATACTCGTTCTATTTTTTTTTAAATTATAATTATTCTCACCGCGTTCACTTTTTTTTTTTCACGTTCATTCAAGGTGCTGTAGTTATTTAATTAGGAAGATTTGAAGCTTTGACTGAAATTCAGTTTGCCAGTATCCGACAAAGCAATGGCTCGTTTACGAAATGTAAGTCAATGATACTGAGGAAAAAACTAAATTGATTTTGATGTTTTTCTTAATACATTTTTATGTCTTTTTTTTTTCTCTAACGGGTTTGTTATTATTGTTGTTGGAATTCATACAGAAAAATAGGAAGATGTTCGTGAAGCCAACATCGAAAAAGAAACAGGCCGACGTGGATCATATCACTGGTGATAAGATCCCTAAGAGCTTTGTTTTTGCAAGAGGGAAGTTGCCTGGCCCACTCAGGCAACTTCAGATGAACTTGAGAAAGTTGATGCTTCCCTTTACTGCTCTCAAGCTCAAGGTAAATGTTTTTTTGCTTCTCTGTTTTCTTAAACTCCTTTTTTTATTTATTTTGTGAGCATCAATTGTTTGTATTGAGATATATGTACTGAATTGGTATCTCTCACCAGTTTCTATTTGAGATTTTTTTCTTATATGGGTTTTTAATCCTCATGTGGTTCTATTATAACTTATTAAATACACTGATTTGTTTCTTACATTTTGCATTTTGGTTTCAGGAGAAGAAACGGAATAGTCTTAAGGACTTTTTGAATGTTGCCGGGCCTATGGGTGTTACCCACTTCCTTATGTTGTCGAAAACCGAAACTGCACCCTATCTGAGGGTTGCAAGGACCCCACAAGGCCCAACTCTTACGTTTAAGATACATGAGTATTCATTGGCAGTTGATGTTGCTCAATCTCAATTGCACCCTAGATGTCCACAAGATCTTTTCAAAAATGCCCCTTTGGTAAAATTTTGGATTCTCTCAAAACACATGCAAGCATGCATCCACTTCACTTTTGGAACTGACTGCTCATTTTCATCCTTGCCCGGTATATACTTGGATATCACCAGCATTTGGCATGACAGGTGACAAGTGTGTTTATTTGAAATCATGCCTTATGAATTGGGTTCTAGAGTACAAAATACCATTTTCTGTTGACAGATGGATACCACATGACTCCTAATGAAAATGGAAGGCCTTCTACTTGATTTTTCATCTAGACACCACATGCTGTTCCATTCTCCATTTCAGTTATTGGTTTTAAATTTTAACCATACAAGGTTATAAACTACCGAGAAGATTTCAGTGCAGAATATCTCATAGTTGCAACAGAAGGATTGTGGATGCGGCTCGCCTGTGTTCCCATTCTTACATTTTAGTTTAACACATATTTTTGCATGTTTTAAATGGGTGATTGAACTCTCAATTTATCATCGCCTCTTTGACTTCTATCTCCAAACATTGATTCATGCTTTTTTTGCAGATTGTTCTTTCTGGTTTTGGGTCTGGAGAACAACACTTAAAACTCATAACTGTGATGTTTCAGAATATCTTTCCAGCCATTGATGTTAATACTGTAAGTGCTTAAGAAAATTCTACTTAAATGTTGGAGTCAGCCAAGACTGCTAGCCTTCCTAATATACTCGTGTGGGATGTTTCAGGTCAAACTTTCTTCTTGCCAGAGAATTGTGTTACTTAATTACAATAAAGACACAAAACTTATTGATTTTTGGCATTATTCCATCAGACTCCAGCCTGTAGGTGTCTCCCGTAGACTCAGAAAGTTTGTGCAGAACCGCCAAGTCCCTGATCTTAGGAATCTCCAAGACGTGAGCGATTTTGTCTCTAAGTAAGAATCTTTTTTTATTTGTAATTTTACATCAAATATGATATTTATTAATTTATCTGGAGTTGGCATTTGAATCTACTAAGAAAATGTGTTTGCTAAAGAATGAAGAGGATGTACATTATAGTATAACTAGTTACATGTTTCCTGTCTTTAGCCTCCATAGTATCATTGCTAGCATGTCTTAAATAGAGACATGAGGATTTCAAAAGTCATGACATCCTGTTAGAAATTACAGAAGAGGGTAAAGAAGACTTAAGAGTTTGGTTATATACTGACCAATCCTTTTGTGGCTGCACTGAATAGATGGAACATATCGATTTGCTCCACCACTGTAGGGCTGGTTTTGAGGGAACATCAGTCTTATGGCATTAGGCTTTATGGTAGAATTGTACCCTAATCTTATTTTGTGCAAAATAATTAACCAGCCTATCCCAGTCTAAGCATATCCATGCCATAAACTCGTTATCAAATTGAATAAAAAGAGAAACAAACAAGGAAAATAGGAAATGAAACTTAGTTTATGTAGTTATTATAGACTACTTTGCTCATGTCTTTTTGTTCATTTTTGTGCGATCTATGAAGGGCTGGTTATGGATCAGAAAGTGAAGGAGATGATGAAGCAGCAACAGTAACTCTAGCAAATGATCTTGGTAGAGTCAATAAAGCTTCTACGAAAAGCGCTGTGAAGCTCCAAGAAATTGGCCCCAGAATGACTCTTCAACTTGTGAAGATTGAGGAAGGATTATGTTCTGGTGGTGTCATCTTCAGTGAATATGGTATGTTTATTGTATAGGTTAAGGAATATCCATGATCCTAATGTTTTGGTAATTTCCTTTTTTATGGCATAGGTTATGGAACATTCATGATCCTAATATTGTGCTAATTTCCCATTTCATTTCATCAAATCTTTAGTTCGTTGCTCACCCCTAATTCTTGGTTTCCTCCCTGTGCGCATGCAACTACACATGTATTTGGCCACCAAATTGCCTGGAGCTCTTTTAGATTCGTACTAATCCCTGGAACTGAGACATGTTAGTCTCTCTTTCCTGCATGCACCAAACAATTAAAATAGCATAAATCCTTGGGTAGACCCATAGTGCTGCTGGGTGCTGGTTTCTGTTGAATGATGCTGTCCTTTTTCCTGGAAGTTTTGGCTTTCTTCCACTCGGTCATCTTCTGTTAAAAAATTTACTGAACAATGAATTGTTAGACTCACGTCCCAATGCTTGTTTACTCAGGAACTGCAAGTGAGAACGGGCAGGAAAAGAATCAGAACAATGGGGAAGATGATAATGATGATGTCGAATAAAATGATGAGGATAGTGACTAGCCAAGTCAGCAATTGGAGTGAACGGCAGTAAACATCCGGAGTCATTCAGTGGTGGTGAGAAAGTCAGCAGTCTCAACCCAAATGTGCCTATATAGGGAGAGGATACTAATTTAGAGAATTTTGGGAGTTTTGTGAAGCAGTAGCACTTCTCGTTCAGTTTATTTTTGTTTTGTGACTTTTGTAGCACTTCTCTTGAGAAGCTGAGCAATGAATTTTTTTTTTTTTACTCGTGACCACTGAAGAAGAAAGCTTCTATACTTTTTCTTTACCTAATTTCCACTCGCCAGAAAAAAAAGGGGAAAATAAAAAAACAGAGAAGAAGAAAAAAGCGTTGTAAGCTTTTTCAAAGTAGTTCAATATGCAAACTTCACAATTAAGAAAAAGCTGAGTCATACTGCGACCAACAATCTGATTTTAGGGGGCTGCTTCACCTAAATGTAGGTGGGTGGAGTCTTGCACTAGGATTTTAACTTGAGAGCATGAAATAGTGAGCAGCGCAAGCCTAGAGTTTTGCAGTTTCCATATAGGGTCTTCATGCACAAGGACACAGTGGTGCTTAAAGCTGTCAATTGGCACGGACAGCTCATAGCAGGTCAAGGGTCCGGGTGCTTGATTTCCCTGTTAGCACGCTCAAAACTAAGTTTTCAAGGGTGTCAGGGCATAAAACATGGCGAATGGGTGATCGTTAGCAAATCAGAGGTGATTGTTCTTAACAAGGTTTGAGAGACTACGCAGATGAATACAAAGGTGGTTGAAGCTATAGCAGCAATGGAGTCCTGAGAATTCAACTTGAAAGACCAGTTACGCCTGAAATTTAATAGAATGCCTCCATAACACGTCACGCTTGAACCAGGTGAGAAACATGAAGTAAAAGAGAATTGAGGAACTGTCACTTGGCATCATGGGCAGCTCATAGCAGATCCAGGCTGCAGGTGATTAAGTAGCCTAGCTAGCACACCCAAATCAAACTTCTTAAGGGTGTCCACAACATAAAAACTTGGCAAACATGGGCGGTTCTGAAAAATAAAGAGGTGATTGCTCTTGGCCAGGTTTGAGAGACTGTGTGAGGAAAAGGAGAAAGGCCGTTGAAGCTACGACGAAAAGGCATTGTTGGCAAATTGACCTGTTGGATCAGTAGCTTTTCTTGTAGAAAGTGATGCTGAAAGCCTGAAATATACGAAAGAGCTCAAATCCAATAGAGGGTGAGGACAGAGCTGCCCAAATGTTCATACATTGCTGCTGCAATTGTAAATTTAAAGGTCTAGTTTGCAGATCCTGCCTTGGGCAAGAAAATTTAATTGAAACTGATATTTGCTACTTGAAAATAACCCCACCAATAAAAACAATAAAGGATAAAAGAGAAGACTGAGAAAAACAAAAACCAGTGCAACGGCTTTATATCTAGTTATTCAGTAAATCTACCACCGGTTGCATAAGTCGGTAACGTGGAGCACAAAAGCCGGGGAAAAATGCTTCAATAATAGATAAACCACAAAAATCTTGCTCAGGGAACTCCAAATAGAATGTCATTAGAGTTGGCCATAGAAGAAGAATTTGAAACTGATACATGTCTTTGTTTTTTGGTGTGTTCCAAGTCTATTCTTCTTCTTCTTCTTCTTCTTCTTCATCTCCTTAGACAGATTTCCGAAGAATCTCTTCGGATGGAATCTCAAGTGTTGCTCCAGCATGGTCTTTGTCAGGCTTCACTTCTGCAGCAATAATTTATTACAATATCGTCGCAGTACATTCAGATACAGTGAGATGAGCAATTTAATGAACAGGTGGAGTGCGTAAAGATAACGTGACAGACATAGAGAAATAAGATGGTAATTGATTTATTACCGTAGCCGCCTCGGTCGTTGAGTTTAGCTTGGACGATCATGGTAGCTATGAAATGGGAAGCTTCCCGGGCCTCTTCGAGGAGCTTCTGGATCTCAGTCTCGGAGCTTACATCACGATTCTCCTCGAATTTCTTCCTAACCTCGGAGGCTGATGCCTTCAGCATCAGTGAGTCGCCCGTGAATGATTTTCGAGTCGCTCTTAGCAACGCTCTGTATGCACTCAATGCTTCTCCTCCTCTCACCATCTCTCCCTCTAGGGCTGTCGCTTGTTGCTGTCGCTTGCACCACCCGCCGTAGCCAAAATACCGTTCTTCCTTTCTTGCCAGCACTATACTACGTCGTTTTCTTTCCTCCCCTTTTTCTTCGTTTGGAAAACTACAAATTAAATTTATTTTTATTTTTATTTTTATTTAAAATAAAAAAAAAAACCTAATTGCCTTCGAGAATTCACTTAGACAGCGTTTGAAAGCAACTCGTATTTTTTAAAATTTTATCTTTCTATTAAAAAATATTTTTTTATGTTTTAAATTATGTTTCATATGCTAATTTTAAAAATAATTTTTTTAAAATAAAAAAATATATATTATTTTAATACATCTCAGCATGAAAAACACTTTAAAAAACAAACATAATCATACTCCCAAACATGCTCGAAACACAATTAATAATATCTTTTTTATCCTTCAATTTTTCTACTCTATTAATCATTTTAAAAAAAATATTATTTTTAATTTATTTTGATGGCTATAAATTAAGTTTGATAATTTATTTTAATTTATTTTTTTTATAAAATTATTATAATATTAAAAAAATTAACATTCAATTGAAGCTTAAAAACTTGATTTCATTATTTGCAAATTATTAAAAATACAAAGACTGTAAGAAAGAATCCAATATCATGTTTTCTTTTTTAAAATTGTTCATGGAGCAACTTTTCAAAGATTTTATCATTTTTAGTTCCAACCTTTTATATTTTAATTTAAAATTTTATTTTATTTACATTTTGATTTTTAAATTCAATAGAGGAAAGAGAATTATTGAAAAATAACAAAGGAAAGAGAATGCAGTCATTTTGTGAGATTTCATGAACAAAAAAGCTAAATTTAATGTCAATGTGTTTCTTTCAGTGAAAAGAATGTCATTTATGTGTTTTTCAAGTTTTGATGACGTATTTTTCATGATTTAAAATTGGTTTAATAGTGATTTGAGATGATGAATTAATTTATTGAGATTATAAAGGATCAAAATAAGTTAAATTTTGGTCACGAGAGTAAAAAAATCTTAACCTTCTCTTCGGCAGCTGAAATTTAAGCAAACAAATAATACATGATCTACTTTATATTTTTTTTAAATGAAATAAAAAAGTGGAGAAAAACAAGTTTAGGCATCCATGCCTGTCCTTGTCCTTGCAGTAGGGGTGTTCAACTGATTATTTTTTATTTGATTCAGTTTTTATTAAAAAATATAATTAAATTAATTAAAAAAAATTAAAACTGAATCCAAACCGATGCAAATCAATTGATTGTGGTTTGGTTTGGTTTTTTTTAGACAAAATCGATTTAGTTCAGTTTTTTTGGTTTGGCTCGTTTTTTTTGATTTGGATTTGGTTTGGTTTTTTCGGTTTCAGACTTATAAAACCAAACTAAACAGGTTAGTTTTTTCAAAATTTTAAACGGTTTTTTTCATGATTTGATTTTTTCAGTTATTATTTTTCTAGTTTTCTCGATTTAATTGATTTTTTAATTTTTTTATTCACTCCTATCTTGCGGACCCTGCATGTCGGGCTTTTTTAAAGTTGGGTCGGGTGCATGGAGTTTTATTTGTTTGGTCTAAGTGTTTGAGTATGGTTTGTTTTCAAATATTTGTTTTTAATTTTGATTAAAATGCACCATAAAAAATATTTGATATAATATTTTAATTGTAAAAAAATATTTTTTAATTGTTATTCAATTTTTTTTATGATTCTTAAATAATATTTTGGTTTTTATGATAATGTTAACATTTTTGTTTTAATTATTATACGCCTAATATGTCGAGAGAAAAAAAATTTCTCAAAGAAGTGGGTCCTTGAATGAGAAGGACACGTCGACGTTACTCCACCAGTTGATTGAAATAAAGGCAAGGTGCACAAGATGAAAGCGTAGTTTGCGTAACAGGCAAACACTACCATAATAATACCCCTTATATGTTTACTAATCCGCCCTTGGCTTCCCAACCTTTCAAAACCCTAGTCTTCCAAGCTGCTCCGATCATCAAATTCATCGAAAGGTAAGAACTCTGCATATTTTCCTTAAAAACAAAATGATAAAACTCGTTGTCTGGTCAGGCTTTCTGAAATTTCATCAGTTTCTTGTTGTTTTGATCACATTTTGACGATTGTTGAATTGAACTTGACTATTTTAGGGGGAAAAATGAGTAGCCGAGCGAGCAGGACTCTCTATGTTGGAAATCTGCCTGGCGATATTCGCGAGAGAGAAGTCGAAGATCTATTCTACAAGGTAATTCAATTTTCCTCTTTGTTGTTTCTTGGAAATTCGAATATATATCATAGCTTCTGATTTTCACTGTTTGGAATGAAAGAAATTATCGAACTTGGTTTTCTAGGAAATTTTTGTTAGGGTTTTCGAACAAATGCACAAAAGTACTCCTCTCTTTGACAATAATGGCTGATGAATACGGTCGAGAAGCTTGTACTTTTTTTTTCTTGTTCTTGTAGTCTTATAACGATTTTCCTTTCGTTGCAGTATGGACCTATTGCTCACATTGATTTGAAGATCCCACCAAGACCCCCTGGTTATGCCTTTGTTGAGGTGAGTTTTGGGAATGTGCTTTCTACGTTCTTTTCATTTGTACTTGGTTTTCAACTTTCCTTCAAAAAACATTTCACAGTTTGAAGAGGCACGAGATGCTGAGGATGCAATTCGTGGTCGTGATGGCTATGATTTTGATGGGCATCGTTTAAGGGTTAGCTATTTATTTATTTCTTGTAATTATTTTAGCTGCCGGCTAGGTGTTAGTTGTGAGTTGAGACTCGTGCATCTTATGATCTCACACCTATCATATAGGTGGAACTTGCACATGGTGGGCGTGGACATTCATCCTCAGATCGTCATAGTAGCTATAGTGGCAGTGGTGGTCGTGGGCGTGGGGGAGTATCCAGGCGCTCTGAATATCGTGGTGTGTGGTACATATAATGCATTTTATACCATCCTACATGTTATAAAAGGGATAAGTAAACTAGTTAGCTCGTCATGTCTTTAATTTGAGGCTTGCTTCACCATGCAGTTGTAGTCACTGGGTTACCATCTTCTGCTTCATGGCAAGACCTTAAGGTGGGCCCAAATTCCTCTCTCTTTAAATCAACACTTGGCAATATTCCTTCCATGGCCGCACCTACTTCCCTTTCCATCTGCATGTATTGAAGTTAGGATGGTGTCATTTCCTAGTGTTGTTTCTTACTTAGGGTTAACTTTGATGTCTCATATAATTTTTAGGATCACATGCGCCGGGCAGGAGATGTCTGTTTCTCCCAAGTGTTCCGTGATGGTAGTGGTAAGATACTTAAGACATTTGAGTCTCTACTTCTATCTGTGGTACTGATATACTGCCAGTATTCATGATATTCTTGTTTTAATTTGCTTGGAATGGCTCCTGTGTAGCTAGCATATTTGCTATGTTTTTTCCACTCGATACAGATTTTACGTACTTTGTTTTCTTTCATTCTTTTTAATTTATATTTTTAATTTTGAGAAAATGAACTTGAGTTTGTAATGAAGATTAGGACATTTAAAATAGTTTGCTTTGGGGCAGTCGTTGAAATTATTGATGCTAGGACTGTCACTGAAATTATTGATGCTAGGGCTGTCACTGTGCTGGATTATAAAAATCCAATATGTTTCCAGATTAATTGGTTGGGTAGTGTGCTGCAGAGAAGTTTTGATCTGGTTATCCCATTCTAATTTGAAACCAGCAATCCATTTATGAAAAAATCAGGCATACATTTATAGTAATCTGATTGGATACACAAAAAATGTATTGTATGACCAAATTCTTTAGGATTTGGATGTAGACTAAACTATCAAGTATTAACTGGATTATATTGAATTAGATTCAGTAATTCCTTTACCAGTTTGAACTTATAGTATACCTTGGTTCTGTCCAAATCTTTTGACTTAAACGTGATGGTGTTTATTTTAATTGCTCTAAACTGTTGTTTACTGGACTTAGTTTTAGAGAAGAGTGAGTAATGCTGGATTAATGTTTTGCACGTTGTTGTGTTATCGTTGCTTTTAGGCACAACAGGAATTGTAGATTACACGAACTATGAAGACATGAAATATGCAGTGAGTTATCTCTCTGATTTTCCATTGACAGTTTGAATGATCTCTGAACTTTCCCAACAGGTTCAATGTTTTTATCATTTTAGATTCTTTGGTTTGTTTTCCTCTGCAGATTAAGAAGCTTGATGATTCTGAGTTTCGAAATGCATTTTCTCGGGCATATGTTCGTGTATGGTTCAAATTCCTCTTCCTCTATTCACACATGCATGCATACATGTTGTGTCACTCATATTTCACATTTTACTTGCAGGTGAGGGAATATGATTCCAAACGGGACTCATCTAGGAGCCCTAGTCGTGGTCGATCTCATTCTAGAGGCCGCAGTGATAGCCGCGGTCGAAGTTTAAGTCAGAGCAGGAGCCGAAGGTTTGTGTGTAACAATTGTCTTGGTGATAAGTTGGTGTGTAGTTGTTTCTCAACCTTGACATTGTTATGCAGCAAGTCTCCTAAAAACAAATCTACACGTCGATCACCTGCAAGGTCTCGATCGAGGTCTGTTTCTCGCTCTGGGTCAAGGGCACGCTCTCTATCAAGGTATTAATTCTTTTTTGCTTAATTGTTGAGGTTCTGATTTGTACTTTTATGTTTTAACATGCATTTTATTTTTTGGTGTGTATGAGAGGGGGAGAGCAATACACAAGAAGATGCGCTTTACTCTTTGTGGCTTCGAAAGCTTCCGATTTGTGATGGAGTTATTCCATGTTTGCATTAAATTAACTATGTTTTACAAAGTAGTCGCTTGCACTTATTCTATTGGTCTTGCCACCTGACCTTGCCCTTGTAGTTTTTTTGCTTCAACTTTCCAAGTCAAATAATACACACACACACACACACACACACACACACACACACACACACCAGCAGCATATCAAAGTTGTGCCTTGCAGCTACAACAAGTTCACAATTACTAATGCTATGATAATTTTACCCGTAGGTTATTTTTATATGTCGAATTGTGGGTCTAAGTTGTAGAAATGTGCTTGAGAGGGGATTCGATTTTGAATTTAAAAAGTATTGTCTTGGGATTCATTTTTCTTTCTGCAATTGTCTGAAACCTTTTTCACTTTAATGATTTGTTTCATTGAGTGGATGGGGTAATTGGAAAACAATTCGGATTTTCAAACCATCTTTAGTTTCTTTCTTTTTACTGTATGAAAATTGCCTTCTTTGATATATTGCAGTGACATGGGGATTGGATATTAGGATCTTGATGGGATATGGTTCAGTTGTAGAGGTATGCTGTTTTTCAGATGGCAGCTTTGGAAACCTTCATAGTGTCACTGTTCTAATGTATTTAGCATCATAATGCCCATGGGTGCTAGACTGGGAACAAAGGAGATTATGCATTGCAATAATAAGGCTGGATATCAGTGAACTAACTGCCAGTGGATCTGGAAGTCTGGTCAACATTGAGCGGTAGAAACTGTCATTATCTTTTTCTACTCCAGCTATTGCCAAGCTATTAGGACCTTCTGGCTGGACTCGTTGTGGATTTTCCTGTACAGCAGGGAAGCATGCCTCTGTACTGTCAGATGGTGTCTTCAAACACATTATAGCTCTTTCATTGATATGTATTAACTTTTTTACTAGTTCTTTAATTGAGGTCTCATTTTTATGAAATGGTGCCTGATTTTTTTTTTTTGGCTCTCTTGAATTGCTAAAGTTTATAGCTTTTCATATAATCATTTATGAATGTGGTTACTCTGACGTGGAAGAGGCATCAAGGCTCTTGGATGGAGTTGTTAAAAGGAACGTGTGGATTTTAAATTTGGGTTGTTTCTGGAACTTTTGCAGATCCCATTCAAGATCAAGATCTCCACTTCCAACTGTAAGTTATTTCTCATGTAGGTTTAGGCAGATATGAAGAAACCTGTTTCTTAGTGGATAATCTTGCGCTAGCAGTTGTCTTTCCTAGTTGGCTTGACCATGGAATAAAATTGCTTTTAAGATGGAGTTCCCAGGCAGCATAACAGAATGGGACCATTCATCATATTGGTAATATATTAAAGTAGGCTTTGCTTCTCCACCCGCCACTTGAATGCACCAGTTCTCCCTGCTGGTCAATAACCAATCTATGGTTTTAGTCATTGTAGTTGTGCCTGCTTGCCATGCACACTATATCATCTTTTTGGTTAATATTGATGTTCTTGTGCATCAGAAACGCACTAGCAAAAGCCCTAAAAAGCGCAGTGTTAGCAGGAGCCCCAGGGATAGCAGAAGCAGAAGCAAGAGTTTATCACGGTCTCATTCTCGTCTGCTAATTTATTCATAGTTACTGATGTTGAAACATGTTATTCTCAAGATGTTTTGATTGGTGACCCATTATTGTACTTGAGTATTGACTTGGTATTTGCAAATTTGTTGGCAGGTGAGGTGGTGATAATGGCTTAACCATGGACCGCGGAATCAGGGAAAGCTGAAAGTATGTGGTTTGAACTTTTGAATGAATAAGTAATTGGTGAACAATGCACAAGGAAAAGAGTCGTGAACAATATGTTTTAATTTTACCAAGTGCACTATGTTCAGATTCTTGTGCCTAGGCCTGATTTGGATTGTATGTTTGAATTGTTATCGTTTACCTTATTGGATTTTATTAGTTATAATATATTTGATTCTCGGTTATATGAATGGGTTGCTTTTTCTCATTTTTTCTTTGCACGGTGGCGCAACATGTGCGATGGCATGGTTAAAGCATACTTATATTTCCTGGACCTTTCAGAAGGATTGGTATTAATGAGGAATATGCGTGTCAGGCTAATGTTTTTTTGGTTGACTTTGTAGAGTGTTTTTGGCTGGGATTTGCTTCCTGGAAATGATTTTTACGATTTTGATGTTTGCATGGGAGGTTTCTTTCACAGTTGAGGATTTTGAACACGGAAGTGACTGTCAAAGCAGTTCCGATGGCTCCTTGGCAAGCCTACCTAGAGGGTTGTGTTTTTTTTGCGCGCGCGCGCGCGCGGGCGAGTCTAGAGCCTGATTGATCTTGGGGAATATAAATCTTTCTTGAAGCTGCAGCAGGGAAATATGACCCAACACGTAAATGCGACCCCATGTGTCTGGCATTTAGGAGAAATGGTGGGCAGGTGTTAGTGCGTGGATGGGTTTTGCTGATATATATCCCACTATAGGTGGCAAAGCGGTAGCCTAAAGTCTCTCTTGTTTGGAGAGAGGGTCCTGTTCATTGAATCTCCACCATAACCTCCCACGCACGCCCCAATAAGGGTATATATATAATGATGTGCCCGCACTGCAAAGGTGGATCTGTGTTCTGGGATAGAATCTCTGGTCTGACATAGAATCTGTACTTTGGGTGCTGCGCATTTCGTAACGATGGGCTCGAGTGGTGGAAGCTGAGGCCTTCAATTCACGTTTCAAGCTCAAATTACAGAATGCGATGCCCCCTATAGAGCAGCCCTTTACAAAATTCATCAGTCCTCTGCTGCGCCGTCTCAAAAAAAGAAAAAAGAAAAAAAAAGAACTGCCCAGGTTGATTAAACTAATTGGAAAAATGCAATAACATAATAATGAGGGTGGCAGGCAATGGATAGATTAAACAGTGGAGTCGTGTCACCTCACCATCCATCAATAAATTTAGCTAATCTCCAGAACCAATCGCGGACCGCCACCTGATTCTATCACCACACCAACCTCTTCTCTACCTCAAGAAAACCCTTCTCCTTCAAATTCACAATTGGATTAGATATTAGACTACCAAAAACACCCCCGGCTTTCTCTGTTTTCATTTTCCGACTTAGCAAACGGAAAAAGAAATGACAGTGACCACGGATTTCTCAAGACTCTCAGAAGACGTGGTCCTCAACATCCTCTCCAAACTAGAAGACGATCCACGCAACTGGGCCCGCCTCGCTTGTGTCTGCTCCAGATTCACCTCTCTTGTACGCGACATCTGCTGGAGATCCAAGTGCAATAAAACCATCCCCTCTGTCGTCGCCGATCTCCTCCCCTCCCCTGACTCCTCCTTCCCCGGCGGCTGGTCTGCCCTCTACAAGCTCGCCGTTTGCTGCCCTGGCCTCCTCCACGCTGGCGTCCTTCTCGAGCTCTCCGATTTTGGCCTCGAACGCGAGCTTGGCCTCGACGATTATTTCCGCAAATCGAAAACCACACCGCCCATACCCCACCAACCACAACAAGCGTCCGATTCTTGTTCTAATTTAGAAAACTGCGATTCATCTTGGTCCTTATTTGACGATTTATATCACGACACCGTCTACAACGTATCTGAATCACAGGATGGGGCTGCTGCTAGCTGTGAAGGGAATGAAGATGTTGTCGGTGATAATGACGATAAAAGCGTTGATGTTGTTGACAAGGCAGGCCTCGATTTTTCTGTTAGCAAGAGAAGGAAAGTTTGTTGTAGATCTTCGAGGTCTCATTTGGCATCTGGGGTTTGGAATTTGTGCAGAGAACAAGGGAATAAGCTATTAGCGAGTCGGTTTCGAGGGGATTGCTTGTACATTTGTGATTGGCCCGGCTGTGTTCACACTGAAGAGAAGAGGAGTTATATGTTGTTTAGAGGGATTTTTAAGAATTTTAAGAAATCGAGGGTTTGGAGAACGGTGCATGATGGGAATAGGAGCAAGACTGATTTGAATTGTGCGTTTTGTGAGTGTAAGGAGACTTGGGATTTGAATTCTGCATTTTGTTTGAAGAGAGGGTGCGGGTATCATGATGACGGCGAGCCTGTTGTTCGGGCTTATGTTTGTGAAAATGGGCATGTCTCCGGTGCTTGGACTGATTGGCCATTGTACACTTGATGCTTCTTGTTTTAGAGTTTGTCTCGCATTATGGTTTAACTTATTTTAATGTGGTTTTCATAGTATTTCACATAAAAAAAATTATTATTAAATTGATGTTTTTTTAATGCATTTTAATGATTTTGATATGTTTTTTTTATGTTTTTTTTTAAATTATTTCAATATGTTTATATTCAACGGTATTTTAATTAAAAAATATCGGTGATATTACCAAACAATTTGAATTGGTTATGTTTTTAATTAGTTCTGCCATGTGTTTTTTCTTTTTTTCATCTTCCATGCTATTGTTGTCTCTTTTGATGATGTAATGCTCAATTTCAATAAAAGAATTGTGTCTTATTTTCAACATGGTGTTTGGATTTTTGGATTTTATTTTTTTAACTCGTTTTCTAACTAATAAATTGTAATATGTTAGAACAACGAGCGTAAGATAAGCAGAATAGTTCCACAATTTTGTTTATGTGAACTCGTGTTATCTTAGCTTAGCTTGTAGGCGTGTGCTTGTGTTAAATCTTTGTCGTACGAGGTTCTGTATTCCATCGAAGCAGTAGTGGAACTCGAACTTGAAATTCCACAATTAGTGCCCGCATTTTTTATAATTTTTCGGTCTCCATTTATGGAAGGAAACTTGGCAGCTCGGTGATTTGATCCACTTTGTAAAACATCACTTCCGGAGTTCATCTCGAGAGAAATGGTTTTGGATGAGACTTCTGAACCGTGGGCATACAGTTTAATGAAAATATTGTTTTTTGAGCTGCAAAAGTTAGATGTTATAACAATTTGCCTCCAGGTCTGCTGCTCCCTTGCTCGGTTAGTCTGGATAATCCTTACTGCTCTCCTGTTGGATATAAAAATTATCTGGGTATTGTCTGGGATTGTGTTTTTTTTTTTTTTTGATGTTGTGATCATGTAAAAAAAAATATTATTATCACTACAACAGAGAAGGGTCCAACAATAATCGAGACCAAGCTCTCCACTAAAATAGAACTATTCAGCAAACTCACTATTTCAGATTTGTTGAGAAGGAGAAGTAAGAAAAGGAGAAGGAAGAGAAGATGAAGAGATTGAATAATATGATTAAAAGTTTGGTGTAGATCAAATCATTAATGACCAGTATTAAGAGTGTATTAAAAGTGTTTTGGGAATTGATTTTTGACCTACTTTACTTGAATGAGTTGCACGTTAGAGGAAGACAGCACCAGCATGATGACAAGAACTGGAGGATGAGTTTCTTTCCAACCCCAGAAGAATGATATAGCCAAGCATGTAGAGAATGCAAAGATTGGGGGATCTAAGTAATTATATGGAAATTTATCACTTCCAGGTGAGAAACAGATTATATAGATGACCTAACAAAATGGTTATATGGATGGCCTATATTTAATGGAGTTTACAGGGCTGTTTAATGGATTTTGTTAACAGGTTTGGATGGAAAATTGATGGCACTCATGGAAGGGTAGAATGAATAAAAAATCTCAAGTAGAAGCACGGGTAAAATTGAAAGACACAAATGATGGAAGTTAACACTGATAACAACCATGGTGGAGGAGGAGTATCTTTGCAGTAATCCAAACATCAACTATCAATTTAACCCAGACCCAAACATAGATACACAGATAGTAGCAGCAATAGCATACACAAAATAGTCCTATAACAATACTACGCAGCATATGAAATACATGACGGTATATCCCATATGTTTATTTGACAACAATGACCAATTACATTGTTTGAATATTGTTAATTCGGAAGCAGTTAAATCATCTCACTGTTTGATCTTAGGCCTCTTCACAATCATGACAGTGCAGTGAGCATGGTGAACACAATAGTCACTCACACTACCTAGAACTGCCCTGCAAGAGAAATATGAAAACACGTTAAAACAAACTTTCTGCAGGCAAACAGGTGCTTTGGACAGCACAAAACCATGTGTAAAGGAGCTGTGGCCAAGCTTCCTAAGAGCTTTTCAACGGTTTACACTGAATATCTAACAGGAAACGATATATAGCCTCAGGATTCCAATGTCATTTCAGGATTAAAAGCTAGATTAATGCACTAGATTGAAAACAGAATATGATACATTTCACAGGAAAAAAAGGCATCTGTAACATTTGAGAGTACAGTGTATAGCTTACCTTGTTAAATATCTGCAACCTATATTCATGAAAGATCGAGAGTACCCGGTATCGGGTTTCATAGTACCATTGGGTAATTCCAAAAAAAAAAAGGGAAAACGAAAGATAAAATCAAGACCTTTTAATAGCTCCATAACCATGGCTTCCCACAACCAGTATTGAAGCATTGTGTTTGTCTACAGCCTCGCAAAGAACATTTCTAGCATCACCTTCCACCAATTCAAAAACCACATCACTCACCTGCAGAAAAAAGTCGTCATATATACCTGCTTTCACTAAGCAAAGCCAATCCAAATAACAAATTACGCCCTCATTTCTTCTCTCTTTTGGACCGTAGTTAATGAATGCATTTTCTTACAATAGATTGAAGTTAAATGAAACACAAGTTTTTCTTTTCCTAATCAAACTTCCCTTCAAAATTTAAATAGTGATTGCATCCCCATTCGATTTGATGAAGTAGGAATTAACTAATCGATTTTAGAAAGCATGGAATTAGTTAACAAGAGATGATGATTTACCGATTTACTGGTGCAAGTTCCCTTAGCCTTTTCAATAACTCTAGCGGCTATCTTCTTCAAGTCCGCCTCCACAAATGGCAAAACTTCAGCAGCCCCTGAAAACAAAGAAGAAAAACAACTTTATTCACTCAAAGCCTGAGAGAAAATATTGAATATTGTTCTTGAAAAAGGAAAGAGGAAAATAAATAAATAAAGAGATACCAGGTCCAGCAAAACCAACGGCCGAGGAAGCAGAGGGTTTGGCATAGACAACAACTAGCTTGAAAAGTGAATTGGAACCCAGAGAGGGAGTGAAGAAGTGATCCAAAGTCCACTCCAAAGCGTATGTGCTATGCTCGCTATCATCAATCCCAACCACCATCACTTGCTTCTCTAAGGTTGCCATATTGATGCTTACACTATCTCTCTCTCTCTCTCTCTCTCTCTCTCTCTCTCTGTGTTAATATCAGAAAAGGTTGAAAAACTAGAGTGGATTTCTCTTTGGATTTGATGATAGCGTCTGTGATTTTTCAGTGTTTTTGTTTTAAATTTTTTTTAAAAAAAATTTTAATTTATTTTTAATATTACTATATTAAATAATTTAAAAATATTTTTTTTATTTCGAAAACACGTAAACCCCAGAATCAAACACTAACACTGAAAATAATTTTATATAAATATATTTTTAAATATTCTTGGGAAAGCCAGAAAAAACCTAGAAGGGACGTGTTACGTTTTTATACGCCAACTGACAAGGATTGGATCAATGCCCTTCTCGAAAGAACGATTGTTATCTGGATCAATCGATAGAGGAGACGATGTCGTTTGTAAGATGCCGGGGGTACAGTGAACGTGAACGTGTTGCGATGTGGTACGCAAAGACCGCTTAAAAATTTAGAGTAAATTTGATATTTGATTTTTAAAGTGTTATTTTATTTAAAAATATATTTAAATAATATTTCTTATTTTTTAAAATTTAATTTTAATATTAATACATAAATTTTTTTGAAAATATTTAAAAAAATTAAAAAACAATTTCAATTTTTTTTCAAAAATACCTTTAAAATACAAAATCATGAAGGTAAAACAGCCGGAGAAGATACAGTATAAGACTAGACAATGTGTCTGAGTTGTCTATCATGAAGATTCTGCCTATTAATATCACATATTTTTGCTATTAAAAACTATATATAATAATTATTAGCTTTATTTACCCGATAAAACCGAGCCAAACTGCTTTGAACCGGTTTTTATCCTGAAAAAACCTAATCAAAACCGGCTGGTTTGAACCGGTTTTAGTTTTTTAAATAAAAAAATCAGTTTAGTTATTTTTTTTTATAAAAACCGAACCAAACCTAAAATAACCACTCTTAAATATTATAAATCTTAAAATTAATAATCGTATAACTAAATTCAATAACTAAACAATTCGGCACATGGAATCATTTTTGACAGGGTTGGACTCATCCATCCAATCGTCGTCGAATCCAATAACTAAACAATTCGGCACGTGCATTGGGTTAATGTGCATGCCTGTTTCTTCACTTTCAGTGTCATTAACCAGAGAAGCACTTAATCTCTCTCTTTTCAAGAATTCTCTTGCATAATGTGGATTCTTTGCCCGACACATCTAGTTGCTTGTCTCTTTACCGTTGTGCTCGAATCCTCTCCCATCGAATTGTTTCATTTTCTTCCCACTTGTCCTCTGCTATGGATTTCAAGGGGGCGCAACAAACCCATACCTATTTGCCACACCAATGGCCGAAGACAGATTAGTTACCTCTTGTAGTCTTAATTCTGCCTGGGCCTAATACCACAAACCCAATAGAAAATTGAATAGCTTATCCTCTTCATACGTATTTAAAGAAATTGATAGCTGGCTTGAATAAAATAAATGGGTAGCTGCCAGGAGTTACCATGAATAGAATAAAGTGGATAATTACCTGAAAATTATATTGATTTTTTTCATTTAAAGAAGGTAAAGTATCTAAAAAAAACATAACTATCAACTCAACAAAACAATAACAATTGCATTGCAATTTAATCAAATTTATAAAAACTTCAAAACCTATTTATCAAATAAACAAGTAATTATAGATTGACAACGAGTAGGTGATAGCTTGTAAAAGTGGATAATAACTTTGTAAACGACAATTAAGTAGACTTGTAATTTCTTTTATAATTAATAGGTTTATAGTTTCGGTTTTAAAAATAAAAAAGTACCAAAAAAATATTTAATTATCTAGAAATTTCAATTCGTGAATGTAATCAAAGTATGAATCACTTTATGAATGTAAGTGTTCTTTTTTCATTACAAGTTATTGGATTTACTTTACATTAATTTTTTTTTAATTATTTGATTATTTCTTCAATTGAACTAATATCTATATGCAAGTGAATTTAATTATATTAATTCTCGTATAACTTTGTAATATAAATTTAGAATTACCCGAGTAGATCTAAAATTAAATCGAGAGTTCAAACCAATTAACTCTACAAAAACATATAAAAAAACCAATATCAAATACAACTCATTTATCAATTTGAATTTTATTTCATCATATTCATTGCATCCATTGTCACATCAATAGCATTAAGATTAATTTTTAAAAATAAATGGCATTCCTTCCAAATCCTGCATGGACGAAAATTAAACACCAAAGTTATTCTATCCTTCGTTTTCATTGCATAGGTAAATGCTAAGAAATTAGTCTGCAACCAAATCCTAAATTGTTACTCCACTGTCAAAGTAATCAAGAATGTTTTTTTATGGCATAGCGATCATGGCAAGGAATTGATTATTTTCTCAACATTCAGGTTTGATTTTTTCTATACAAGCCTGTCATCCTTACAACGCCTTACTTGTCTACTAGATTTGTAGGGTGTTCGATGAGTTCAAGAATTAATTGTGGTGCACGTGAACTATCCCAAATATCTCGAGTTATATATATATATATAATGTTTCTAAGAAATAAAATCCAAACTGTGACGAGTACTCGAATGGGTCCAAGATTAATCTCAAAGAATCTAGCCAAAGCCAATGAAAAAAAAAAAAATTCATTCGTCAAAAAGGAAAAAAAAAAGAAGAAGAACAAGAAAGGGCCAAGAGAGTGGTCAAGGCTTGTGCTCATCGGCTTGCGCCTTTTTATCCCCTTGACGTATGGGCTTAATTAATTTCATTGAGTTTGGTCTTATATGCGGTGGGCCTTTAGCTGGACAGCGGCTCACCAGACCACAGATCGTGTTCTCAATTCTTGGACCACAGAGTCACCGCCTTGCCTTTTTATCGATAGACGAGTCTCCTCTTTTTAAGGTCCTGTGCCATGTTTCCCATTTTTTTGTGTTTGATTTATCTTCAGAATCCATTTTTTTTAAAAAAAGAAAGCTAAGCAGAAATAATATTTGTAAGGGTTTAACTATAACTTATTCACAAGCTCTGATCATTTTCAAATATATATACATATATATATATAAAAGAGAATATAAAAAGAACATTAAGTTGGAGGATCTATGCTTTAAAGTGGACAGTCCACTCAGCAAATGCTTCCCCATAAAGCATTCCAGTAATGCTAAGATTGTTATGGAGTCGAGCTTTCGTCATGTGTGCTGTTTGAAGACTTTATTATGAACAATAACCTAAGTGAAATCGTGACATACATCACTCAACAACCACTGGGAAATGCTCCATTGGTTTATAGCATATGGGGAATTACTTGTGTAACAAAACTCGTGGGATTTTTTATTATTGTTCAAAGTTTTTTTTTGCCCTCAAACTTTATTTTTAGCCGATCAAGTCCTATTAAATGAGCCTTATAATAGAAATTTGGATGTCACACGAGAAATTTGTAAACAAGAAGAGGTGGTGTGAACAAAAACAAACATGGTCTAAGATAATAAAAGAGGTGGATGCCACCTGGAAAGGCGTCAAATGCTGTCTTTTCCGTTAACGACGAGCAACGACAATAGAAGCTATTTTATATCCATCTATTGGCTTACCTGGGACGTAAAAAAGGGATGCCCCCTGTTTCACCTACCGCATCCTCCCTGACGTGGCAACCGGAAGCTTCTCATCGTGGCATAAATATCAGACTGCGTTGTCATATCGGTGGTCTCTATCCCTTGGATGCCTACGCCTACACACGTAGTGCTCTTGAAAACTTTTCTTGCGAGCACCAAAGGAGCCAGCCTAGTTAATGATGACAGCCATATAAAATACCTTCAAATCCACTGTTATGGCGGTGGGGCTGCGAGGATGCTTAAAATATACTTCTTTGCGGGATCTGGAGAATATCTGCTGGCCATTCCATGGAAGATTTGATCCTCTTTAGTGTCCTCTGCAAGTTTAGTGGCTAATTTGAGACGATGCATCAAATTTCATGCGACACCATTCAAAACAACCGAATCAAACGAAACAATGGGCGCCGCCTTGCAATGTTTGGAGAAGTTTTAAATTTTAATGAGAATTGGATTCATTTAACAAAAACTGATTGAGGAGGGCATCAAAATAATTTAATATTAAAAATAATATTTTTTAAAATTATTTTTAATATCAGCACATCAAAATAATTTTAAAATACAAAAAAATTATTAATTTAAAATAAAAAAATATATTTTTTTAATTATTTCAAAAACATCTTTCATCATCATCATATATAAATATCAGATTCTCCATTCATAAACTCAAATCACACGCCTTGCCAATACAGCAAGACTTTCTTCCCTAACGGACTAAGCAAGAGGACTTTAAGAACATTTGGTTTTATACAACACGAGATAGTTAGAAAAAATAAAATTATTCCAATAATGTATTTATTCTACATGATTTTACTTATATATATATATCTGATAAGTTAAATCTATTTTTCAAATATTACAAACTGAAAAATCATTAAGTAGTCTTAGCATAACATGTGAAAAGGAAAGGAAAGAAAAAAAAGAATTCCCTGACATATTTGCTTTTGGACAAGAAGCTTCCGAGGTTAACATCTTAACATGGTTTTTTTAAAAAAATTATTATTGTGATTGATTTTTAAAATATTTTTTATTTAAAAAAATATATTAATAATATTTTTTATTTTTTAAAAATTATTTTTGAGATCAATATTTTAAAATAATTTAAAAATATAAAAAATATATTAATTTAAAAAAAATTTAATTTTTTTAAAATATTTTTAAAATACAGTGCCAAACAAACCACTACTATTATTATCACTTCATTTACTATTTTTTTATCATTTTATTTTATTTTCAAGAAAAAAGTCAAAAATAGGATATTCCCACTACTATTTTTTTTATTATTATTATTTCTTATAAACTTACTCTCTCAAAGTTAAAAGTATTTTTTTTTTGCCCGAAGCAGTGACTGCTTTACTTGGAAGTTAAAGAATATGGTAATGAGTGACGTGTCGACTGTGGATAATTGAAAAAGGAAAAAAGGTAAAAAATAACTGATAAATGGAGATCAGGTTGCGGAAAAAGATTCCATAATATCCAAGAAATTGACTCCTCCTTTCTGTCATCTCCTCAGAGTTTGGTCGAGATACACTTCTCTCAGCACTCCAAGCCGTTGATACGCAGAGACAGAGAGAGTAACGTCCTCTCCTTCCATTAGATAAAGAACTAAGTCGGTGGATACGAGACTAGCATCCTTAATTCCTTAACAAGAAAGATCAAAAGGAGAGTCTAGCTTTGGCTGGCTCTTGAGAAAGAAAAAAACATGAAGTTTTGCAAGAAATATCAGGAGTACATGCAAGGACAGCAGAAACAACTACCCGGGGTTGATTTCAAAAAACTCAAAAAGATTTTGAAGAAGTGTAGGAAAGACTTTGAATCTCACCAGGACCATGATGGCCAGTCCTGTCCTCACCATTGTCCCGGTACTCAATTCTATTGCAAATGATTGTTATCAACTTATCCACTGTTTCTTATTTATTTGTAGCAATGGTTAGTTTGTAGGGATATGATAGTTTCTGTTTCTTTCTATTCCTAGGATATTGGTGTCTCTTAGCAGGTTTGTCTGATTTTACAGAAGAACGTGAAGTTTTGTTCTTATTGGAGTGATATTTACATCGATTTAAATTTTTCTTTTTGAAGTGGCATCTTATGTTTTTTGTTATAATGATTTTTTTTATAGGTTTGTTCTTTGTATCTGCTATTCCTTCCTTAACTCAAATTCACTTGCAGTGTGCGATGGTACCTTTTTCCCTTCCCTTGTGAAGGAAATGTCGGCAGTAGTTGGTTGCTTCAATAAACGTGCCCAGAAATTACTTGAGCTGCACCTGGCTTCTGGGTTTCGAAAATACTTCATGTGGTTCCAAGGCAGGTTACAAAAAGACCACGCTGCCTTGATTCAAGAAGGAAAGGATCTGGTTACCTATGCACTGATTAATGCTATTGCAGTTCGAAAAATACTAAAGAAATATGACAAGGTATGCTTGTCTCAAAATAAGATGAATGGATTACAATACTGAATTCGAACGATCTGTTTTAGGTTATCAAGCTTGATATATCTGCCCTCTATGGTTACAGATCCATTACTCCAAGCAAGGACAGGCCTTCAAGTCAAAAGCTCAAAGTATGCACATTGAGATCCTTCAGTCCCCATGGCTTTGTGAGCTTATGGCTTTTCACATTAATTTAAGGGAGACAAAGGTCAAGTCAAGCAAGGCCCCTGCATTGTTCGATGGGTGCTCACTAACTTTTGATGATGACAAACCATCACTCTCTTGTGAGCTTTTTGACTCCATCAAGCTTGATATTGATTTGACCTGTGCTATATGCTTGGTAAGTTACTAAATTTCATTTTGCTACGAAAAATGCTCTGCATAATATCCAGTAATTATTTGTTTAAAATCTGATGTCTCGCCTAATCTTCAATGAAGAGAAGCAAATAAAATTTCACAACTGGATTCAAGGTCTAATTTACAATGACTGCAGCAAGAACTGGTAGAATTTGTTGACTTTTTCTGGAAAACATCATTTATTCATGAGATACCTTATGGATTGACACACTAACTGCTGCACCTCCTTTTCTAGTTCCATATATCACTCGGGAACAGTTAGATCGTAGACCAATCTTACTTTTGACCCGACAGTGAGTCTCTATGGTGAATTAAGAGATATGGCCAATTTGAACCCGGCCTTTTACACTGAATTTGGCATCTGCTCTCCTCAAGATCAGACGAAAAATCCTGGTCTAATTAGCTGTTCTTTCATAATTTACTTTTTATAAATGCATACGCTGTTCTACGCATGCGTGCATGTATTGAGCTACAGAGCTATCGTTACAAGAGTGTAAAGCGTGTGCATTGAGTCTGTTATCATTGTGATTTGATGACCGGTATCTGATTTAGATTGTTTAACTATCTCTACTGGTGACAGGATACTGTATTTGATCCAGTTTCTCTAACATGTGGCCATATATTCTGCTATATGTGTGCTTGTTCTGCTGCTTCAGTGACCATTGTCGATGGACTCAAGGCAGCAGAACCTAAAGAAAAATG
>Ga0325403_1000508_pt1 | contig 27590 bp, 17 predicted proteins | sample PopdelMetagenome_19_FD_205665 | JGI IMG/M metagenome (GOLD analysis project Ga0325403, IMG submission 205665) | Populus deltoides microbial communities from Bellville, Georgia, United States - Xylem-PdKOR-R4 | ecosystem: Host-associated > Plants > Phyllosphere > Stem > Wood/Secondary xylem... | reverse complement strand
ATGATGATGATGATGATGATGTATGTATGTAACCAACACACTTGCACGTAGAAATGAATTAAAAAATTTAAACAGATGAGAATTCTGTACTAATTGAAAATTCCAATACAAAGCACAAACAACTTTCTATACCTAATATATTCAACAATCACTAGCTCCTATCGTCATCTCCACCGTGCCGTTTTAATTACCGGCAAACTACACAAGCTTGGAACCACACAATGTAAAACACTCCTACAATCCTACGACCATGCATCGAGGAGAAATTCGCTTCTCTTTATCTCTTGCCATTTAAAACTGGAAAGAGAGGGAGGGGGTTTTTGTTTGTTGATCGTGTGTTCTTGTGATGCACCTCAGCTGGGTTTTGAGAGTAAAAAATTGCAGACCTCTAAATTCTTTTGTGCAGTGTGGATTTGATTTTCTCTTGCTTATTCTTTTGAAACTATAGGAGGTTCTGTAATTATTATTTTTATTATCATTTTATTTCAAACATAAATTTAAGCAATATTGGAATTGATTTACAAACTCGAATGAAATCTTTTAATTCCGTTTGTATGTTTGCCATTAAAAATTTAAAGTGGTCAAAGGAAAATAATTTTAAAATTTATTGATCCAAATCCAAAAGCTCAGCCCAACGAAAAAGCTCAAGTCCAAATAAATGAAGACCCAAATCACTAAATTTAAAGTCCAACCCCTTAGCCCATGTCATTGAAGGCTCAAAATCCGAGAGAGAGAGAGAGACGACGAGGCAAGAACAGGACATCGCCTTCCAGTCCCAGTTTTCCGATCACCGGGAAAGGCTGCAAGCAATCTTCAATTTCTCCTTACAACAACCCATGAAAGCCTTTGATTTTCCAGGATATAAGCTCTCATATGTCACCAACTGTTTGGCAAATGTCCTCAACGAAAAACTCTGCCTTCTCTTGGTTGATATTTTGCTTGCATTACCAATATAATCAAACTAGTCTCTGAGAATGGATACGCAAGTACGTTCTCAATGCAGACAAAGAATGGAAATGAAGGTAATTAACAACTCCATGCTCTCTATTTCCTTAGATTTCATCCAGTAGTGGCATATGGTTTCTGTGTTTCTGCTTCTATTACATGTACCATGCGCAAGTCATTTATCTTTACTCCAATTCAGCTGCTTTCAATGCTTGTTTCAAGTCCAGTATACAACAAGATTATTAAACTTTCATTTTCGCACGTAGAGGAATTATACTGAGAAGCACTATAGTTTCTATGAGCATAGCAAGAAATATATCGGGGAAAAATGAAAATTCTATCTTGCCTCTAAAAGGGTTATCGTGGAATCATTGACTGAACCTGATGTGTTCTTTCTCGATGAAGAATTCGCTTCAACCAAAGCCCTGTTAGTAAAAAATCCTGGTTGTTTTGGCTGAGGCAATTTAGCTTCACCACACAACATTAAAACCACAGATAACATGCTTGGCCTGTCGTTTGGATTGCATTGCACGCATAATAGACCCACATGAATTGACCGTAGAACTTCAGGTAAATTGCATGATTCTTGTATTGGTTCAGTAATTAGTTCACAAGACCTGCCTTCTGTAAATAGTCCCCATGCCTGATAGCAATAATCATGTTATTGAAAGGAGATTCGGTATGTTGAATGAAGAAATTGTTTGGACTTTTACTTAAACTTACATGGCCAAGAAGGTTGAGGTTATGGTCTGGATGATAGAATCCTCTATTCCTGCTCCCACTCACTATCTCTATCACCAATACACCAAAGCTGAACACGTCTGATTTTATTGAGTAGAGCCCATCAATTGCATACTCTGGTGACATGTAGCCACTGCAGGCAAACATTGAATGTTGAATTGCATTGGCAAGTTAGGGGCATAAACAGCAACTGTTGGAGGTACTTACTATGTTCCCACCACCCTGTTTGTGTTGTCTTCAATTTGGTTTTCTCCAAAACTTCTAGCAAGGCCAAAGTCTGAAATTTTTGGATTCATGTTGTTATCTAATAAGATATTGCTTGCCTTCAGATCTCTGTGAATTATTCTTAGTCTTGAATCTTGGTGAAGGTAAAGAAGTCCACGGGCAATCCCATTGATAATGTGATAGCGCTGTGGCCAGTCTAGAAGTGTGCTCTGTGTTTGATCTGTCAATTTTTTACTCAAGTCAATGCATTAAAGAGACAGTCTCTAATTAACTTTTTAATGATATGGAGAGTTTCAAACCAAAAATAAGGAAGTCTAAGCTTTTTTTAGGCATAAACTCGTAAACCAACATCCTCTCATCTGCTTGAATGCAGCATCCCAGAAGCTTAACTAGATTCCTGTGTTGAAGTTTTGCAATATGTATGACTTCATTCTTGAACTCATCAAGTCCTTGTCTAGAACTCTTCGAGAGCCTCTTCACTGCTATTTCTTGTCCATCTTTCAGGAGTCCCTGAAAATTATCATTCCTTGCAATTAGCGAGGTCAGTTTGTATGTAAAATTTGAGAATATTTGCTTACTGCTGCATGTTACTTGCGTTTATTTGAACTCAAAAAAATTGGAACACTAGGTAAGGAATCACTTTTTCATCCATAAAGGGTAAGTTCAATCTATTGAATAGGTTTGAGATAATTATTACCAGATAACTACAATGGTGGCCAGGAGTTTCATATATGAATCATAGTGGCCGTGAAGAAATTGCATGATAGTTTATTGTATTATTACCTTATAAACAGGTCCGAAACCCCCTTGTCCTAGTTTATTGGCATGAGAGAAGTTGTTGGTGCTGCAAGAAATTGTACCAAAATCAAACAGCTGAAGTTCTGGATATTCCATCTTGCAGTTATCGTCTGCACTTCTTTTGAGAATACCTGTTTACAAAATAGAGCAGGAATGTAAAGGAAAGAAACAATCGATCTGTATTTTTTGATGAACTTGCATTTCATTGTCATTCGAGTATAATAGTGATTGTGATTTGTCCCTCGGATTACTACAGATCACGGTTCAGTGTAGAAAAATAACAGTGGGAAAGGAAAATAGTTAATTTCTATAGATTGAACAACTTACTGCCTTTCTTCTGCTTCTTTTTCCATAAAAACAAGACCATGACTAGACCAAGTAGCAGCACTCCTGTAGTTACCACAGAGATTACTATGATCCTCATTCGTTTTGTTTTATTGGATTTGGAGTCAATCCTCACATCAACATCATGATCTGACACAGGCAGTTGAGCAGAAAAACTGGGAGTTATAAATCAACAATAGGAAAATTCAACTAATCAATATTTTTTAGTTGGTCAGTTTAATTCGGAGAAATCCCACTAGCTGGACCTGTCTGCTTCAGTTATCAACCTAATTCATAGTAAACAATGTCGATGAATATTTTAGTTATCAGGATGGACCTCTATGGAAGCTGCATGATTCCAATCAATCTTATGCTGTTAGAAGTTACAATTACATTTACTGCTTTTGGTAAAGTAAATCAATTCATCATGTTGCCAGATTATATGCTTAGCTATTCATATTTTTGTATCCAATTCTCATATGCACTATGAGGTTACTTGGTTTTGTGTGCTTACACAGTCTCTCTTCAATGTATAATACCTGTCAATTCCCTGCTTCAAAGGATGAAAAAGAAAGCAAGAAAATTTGCATCTCTTGCATGCTTACACAGTCATTTTGTAGCTAATCTACTTTATATGTATTAGCTTTCAATGTTTTTAGAATCTCAGTATTAGAGTCTTTTTAGGTATGAGATAGCTTCGTACCTAGTTCTGATGCAGCCATCCTTGTATAAATGTCTTGCCCATTTTCATTCAATTGTCTCATATCAATCAGCTCACTGAACCAGAGCAAGCAGCCACTTCCTCCTTCCCTGATGTCCAAATTTGCATAAGCTGTACATGAGCAGTTCTTCATACACATGCTCTTGCACTCCTCAAGATTCATGTTCTTGTTAAGCCAGGATTTTCTTATATCTGGCAACTTTACACCAGAGTACTTTTGAAACCCATCTCCTGAGCAATTTAATGCAGTCCTTCTAGCACAACCATCTGACCAATCCATCATGTCCCAATCTTTTGGAACTTTTGGTAGAAACCCTTTCAAGCAACCACATACAGGGGAGCTGGTAATATCACAGCTCCCATATGCACCGCACAATGCATATCGACTACAATAATCATCAAATAGTGCCAGATAAAACGCCCAAACATCTGTTTGATCGGTCCAGGTAAAACGCTGGAAATTGCCATTTTGAGTTAGCACTAGCCTTGAAAGAATCGAGTTGTTAAGAAGCTGGTATCTGTAATATATTTCCTTGTCATTAAAAACAAACTCAAATTTGTATAGAGTGTTTGAACGTAATTGAGGGACCCCACTGAAACGTAGACCATTCCAGGGTCCAGACCGATACCGCACAATTGAATTCTCTGTCAGAATTTGCTCAGGATGTCCACTAGGATCATTTCTAAAAGTAAAGTTACCTCTAGATGGATCATCAGGCGACTTCCATGATGACAAGTACCGATCAAAGCCTGTTATTAAATCCTTCCCCATCTTCATCCCTGGCAGGAGTGTATCACACGGATAATCAAAACTTTGCCACAAGGAGTTTTCCAGGTCATCATCACCGTCTTCTTTGACAACAAGATTTCCTGAATCCAATAGCTGTGCAACTGGATTTCTTGCAGACCTTGATGAGTTTGTAGACCAAATGATGCTCCCATTTTGATTGAGAAGTTCTAGAATCCCCTCGCCTGTAATCTTTAACACACCTGATGAATTGGTGAGGGGGATTTCCCTGTTAGCAACCCAAACTACAGTCATGACAGATACTTTGTTGTACCATATTCCCAAGTATCGGTTTTTGGAGCTTCCTGGGCTGAAAAATCCCATTTTAAAGCTTCCATCAGCAGAGACCATACTGCCTCCATCTCTGATAGATTGAGTTGTATTTATGATGTCAACTGCAGTGGTTATCGTTATGATCAGCAACAAAATGGTGATATAAAGAAGTTTCGAAATGCTGTCCACAGATGCTCTCATTATTTTTCCGACAATGAACTTTGTTAAGGTAATGCTTGAGTAAACTTGTTTCTTTCTTTTAAATTGATTTTGGTGAGCAAGTGATGAATTAGAGTCGTGGGAATTCCTCATTTTGTATGATTTTCAATATTTTTCTCTTATTGTCTCTGAAATTGACCCTCCATCGTTTGAATGAGAATAGTAAAATAAGACTACTCGATGCTGACGATTTGAATCCCTGTCTACATATCCATTTGTCTCTCGTCAATGCTTGCAAAGGCCAAACGTTTCCTCTGTGATGCGTGGTCGGTTTATTTTAACATCCATTTCTGTAACGAAAAATAAATAAATTAATGTCTTTCTTTAATAAATAAATTAGTAGTCTTTGTCTTTCTTCTCGACCTTTGAAGAGTAGTTAAATTTCTTGCTAAAATATCGTTAACTATATTATATTATATAATTATTTAGCAGTTGTCAATTAAACACAGTAAAATTTTCCACCGTATAAATGCCGCTGTCCCTACTCTGGAAATTTGGTTGCCAGGAAAAGCTGCGGCATTGATTAATCAATTATAGCCCAACAGGAAGTCCATTCTCATGTAACTAGTCAATCTACCAGTTAGAAGCGTCCACAAAACCTAAAAAAAACACTAAAAAATGACGCAAAGCAAACACCTTAAAAGATTAAAATTCTAAGTTTAGAGATAAAAACATAATTATAAAGTTAAATTGATTTACTTAATTAATTTTAAACATACTCTATATTAATCAAATCTAACAGACCCGATTAATCTTCATTATTGGGTCAACTATTCAACTGAAATGATTAAATAATTGATTGATTTATACTAACCAACCAACCACCAACATCAAACTAGCTGGTTGACTGGTTTAAATCAACCAATTAATAGGTTGATTAGGATTTTCAGAATCCCGATTTGTTAGTTTTCAAATCTGCATATCCTAAAAACAAACAATTTTCTTCAAAACATGTAATTCCAATCATCTAAACAATTCGTTTTAAATCAACTAACACCTTAAAACTTCAATTACACCTCTAAAATCATCCATATATCAAATCAATACATTAACCATCATAAAAACCTTAAAACACTTTTTTAATCCACTAACTATCAAATCCCTAATTGAAAACAACAAAAGAGTAAACCATTTACTTACTTCTTCAACCTTCTCAAAACCTAAAAGCTTAAGTTTAGATAGAGCTTAATTCTTGGTATATTTAAGAGAAAATGTTACAATAGGGGAGCGAAAAAAGAAAAAGGAAAAACAAATTCTCTAGCAAAGAATTTCTCTTTAAATACATAGATTAGGTTGGGCTCTTGGGTTATACTTAGGCTTGGGTTTGGTGGGCCACATCATGGGCCGTCTAGGTCTAACATGACCGTCAAACCCAATGCTCTTGGGTCAGACATGGCCGCCAGATCCTAGAACTGTGGGTCTAACATGGTTGCCAGACCTAGACGCGCAAGTGTGGTGACTCAAGCACAGGTTTGGGTCTGGCATGGTTGTCAGACCCAAGCATCGTAGGTGTGACAAATCATGTTAGATCTGACAAACAACAGATAAAGAGGATGATTGTGCAATTTGGTTGTCAACAGAGAGAAAAGAAAGAAAGAAACGCAAACAATTGATTATCAGCGGTAATCTAACCATTATCTGTCTATACATGCCACACCATGTGGAAGAGGGCACGACTGTGCATCTAGTGAGATAGTGGATAGCCAGATTTGGCTACCGGAAAGCGTCACATGCTCCTTTTTAATGGCGTAGACGCTATCTACTCACTAGGGATGAAAAAAGAAACGTCTCTTGATCTACAGTGATTTCTCTATACTATTTAACTTTTATCATAATTGCGAGAGATCTCAATCATGGCATAGAAATATGATATATTTTTATTGTAAGAAGAAATTAGGCCTAATTAAAAATTTAACTGAATTCTCATTTAGGATTTTCATTTTATTGTATTTTTTAAAATTATCTTATAAAATATTCTATAAATATTAAGTTAAATTGAATAGTCATGTTTAGGTAGCTAGATGTACAATAGCTTGTGAATTATTTTTTATTTGGTATTTGGATATATTAATGACACAACAAATAAATATAGTTTATTATTTTATTCTCATAAATTGAGAACAATTCAGAATTTAAATTGAATATACATCGATAATTTTTATTTTATTTTGAAATAAATTTAATGAATAATTCTAGTTTAAAATTAATTATTTTGAATAAGTATGTTTAAATGAGTAAATATGTATTTCTATTTGACATTTAAGTTCATCAAATGATAGAAAAAATAATAATACATGGTTCTATTTATTAGTTATTGTATGTAAGAAAAACAGCAGGCAAATTAAAAACCTCATCGGTAACAAACACTACAAACCCGTTCGATGAATTTTTAATGATGCAATTGCTAACCTCTCACTGCAGGCTCTTTCCAGGTCTTGCACCACTCGTTAAGCGCTTATACTTGCCTTTTGGACCTTGTTCTTGGTCTTAACAGTTTGTCCACCCAACCCATTGAAAGCGTCTGATCACTATTTTGATTCAGCAAGTGTTCGACGAAAATCCTCAACGAGAAACGGTGTCACGGCGTGCAGAGATTTTGCAATGCAAATACCAAGTACCAAGGCATCCATTTTAGCCTCTCAAATGGGCACAGCACACACGCTCCTTAATGCGAACCCAGAAAGGAATTGAAGCTAACTCTACAGACTACAAATGTGCCACTATAAAGGTAAATACCTTCAAGCTCCAATTCTTGAAATTTGTGTTTGCCTCTTATTGTTGTCATTTCCAGTGGTGGCATGTGATTTTTCTCTTTAGATATATGCAAGCATAATTTTTGTTTTTTTAACTCCATTTGAGATCTCCCTCCTTGCTTTCTAGATGTTAACGTACATGCCTAGTACGCTAGTAGGAGTATTATAATTTTTTTGCTCTTTCTTCAATTACTTTCCTGTGCACTTAATCCAAATGTCTGGCAATTTTGAGCTTCATTGCTGATGCATAAAGTTGTGCTTGAACAAAATACATTATTTTTATGCTGATAAAAAGAAGAAGAAGCTAGAAGCAACTAAAAATTTCTGCAAATACATGGCAGATACAAATCTACCGTGCCTCTAACAGGGAGAGCGAGCATCCGTTTGCAGAACATGGTTTGTTCTTACTTAATGAATGGCTTGCTTCAATAAGATCCCTTCCAGTAAAAAAACCTGGATGTTTAGGCTGAGGCAATTCATCTTCATTACCCAGCATCAAAACCACCTGTGACATGTTCGGCCTATCTTTTGCATTTTCTTGCACACATAATAGACCTATGTGAATCGACCGTAGAACTTCAGATAATTTGCAAGTTTCAAATATAAATCCCCCAACCAGCTCCACATGCCTGCCTTCTTTAAACAGTCTCCAAGCCTGATTTTTGAAATTTAACCACGTCATTTGAAAGAAAGAAACGTGGTTTCAGAAAACAAGAAAATGCAACAATTATGACACTTACATGCCCAAGAAGGTTGAGTTGGTGGTCTGGGTGGCAGAACCCTCTGTTCCTGTACCCACTTACTATCTCTAGCACCAATACACCAAAGCTGAAGACATCAGATTTTAGCGAGTAGAGTCCATGATTTGCGTACTCTGGGGATATGTAGCCACTGTACGTACACAGAATGTTAGTGTTAGATTGCATTTGTGGGCAATAGAAATAAATTAGAGATGCTTGATAGACTTACTATGTACCAGCCACTTTGTTTGTGTTGGCTTCAGTTTCATTTCCTCCAAAACATCTAGCCAGGCCAAAGTCTGAAATTTTTGGATTCATCTCTAAATCTAATAAAACATTGCTGGCTTTCAGATCTCTATGAATTACTCTTAATCTTGAATCTTGATGAAGGTAAAGGAGTCCACAAGCAATCCCATTGATAATGTGGCAGCGCTGAGGCCAATCTAGAAGTAAGCTTTTTGCTTCATCTGCCCAATTTTTTTTACCAAAGCCAATCCATTCTGGTTTTTATCAATTCATAAATGCATGTACAAGAATAAGAAAAAAACATGATGCATAGTGAACACTCGCTTAATTTCTCTCCGAGAAAGTGGAGAAAATTCTTCCTCACCAACCATTTTCCTAAGGGGCTTGAATGAAACTCAACAAATGTTTGTTTTTGGTGCTTTTGGTTCGCACTTTCTCCTCAAAGTTGTGTTCTAATTGATCTATGATACTACATAGAGTTGGATAATGAAAACAATCGAGTATAATAATTGAGCTATATTTTTGCAGGTTGAGAAATCCTAACCGAAAATAAAGAAGTCCAAGCTTTTGTTAGGCAAAAACTCGTAGATCAACATCTTTTCCTCTCCTTCAATGCAACATCCTAGAAGCTTCACGAGATTCCGGTGCTGAAGCTTCACAATATTCTTGACTTCATTTTTGAACTCGTCAAGTCCTTGTCTTGAATTCTTAGAGAGCCTCTTCACAGCCATTTCTCGTCCATCTTTCAAAGTCCCCTGAAAATGATCAGTGAATATCACAAGCAAATTAAGTCGTACATTGTCTTGAAAATTTTGAGAATACTACTGTGGTCTGTTGGAACCAAATGGTTGTTGTTTTGCACTTGAAAAATGGTTTATCCAGTGGTTGAATATTTCCAAAGAAATTAATACCGGAGAACTAGTTAATGCCGAAAAACAGCATTGCCATTTTTCAGATTATTACCTTATAAACAAGTCCAAAGCCCCCTTCTCCCAGTTTATTTTCGTCTGAAAAGTTTCTGGTTGCAAAAGCCATGGTATCAAAATCAAACACCGGTAATTCCAGAGCTTCTTTCTTGTGCTTGTAATTTGAACTTCTTCCCGAACCACCTGATATGTTTCCTGCAAGCAGAATTGGTAGAAATAGAAAAGAAACAAGGGATCACTAATTTCTGTTAAACTCAAATTTACTTGAGACGTAAAAGATAATGAGCTCTTAATATTTTGTTGATGTACCATAGCTTGCTGAAATCAAATTGGAAAACGAACTAAAATGTGTTTTTCGAAATTGAAGGAGAGGGATGGAAGAGCTTAGACTTTCATATGGTGTAAATAACTTACTGTTTTTCTGCTGCTTCCTTTTCCAAACATACAAGACCACTGCTACGATAAGTACTAGAACTCCTGTAGACAATGCAGTGCTTACCATGATCCTTCTCTTCACATTGGATTTAGCATTAACCTTTGCAGCATCACCATCATCTACAGAATCGCAGAGAGATGGGGAATCAAAAGACTAATTAAATGCCAAAAAAAGGCCTAGTCTTCGTTAATTAGGTAGCATGGCTGGAAAATTTACGTTAGCTCTGGTCAGGCAATCTTCCATCATATTACCAAGTGATATGTCTAGGCGTTGATTTTATTATATTTCAAGATCTTCTATGCCAAATTAGATAATGAGCTATGAATGCTAAGTTATCATGCTATTTACACAGGGTAACACAAGTATACTTGTTTACAGAACACTCTCAGCGGGACATATTCTTCTCAAGCAGTTGATTTCCCATCTTAGCTTTTGCTTAGCTTAATATTTAAACATGATTTTGGAAGATAATCTTAATTTATAACATACTACAAGTTCCTATAATCGATAAGTAATAGATACTGCCTTTTCTAGTCTGAGGATAAATTCATACCTTGTTCTGATGCAGCCATCCGTATATAAATGTCTTGCTCATTTTCAATGAAAATTCTACTATCAATCAGGTCACCAAACCAGAGCAAGCACCCACTTCCTCCATCCCTGATGTCCAAATTTGAATATGCGGTGCAGCTGCAATTCTTCAAGCATGTGCTCTTGCACTCCTCAAGATCCATACTCTTGTTGAACCATGATGTTTTTGTCTCAGGCAACTTGGCACCAGACAGCTTTCGAAACTCATCTCCAGAGCAATTTAGAGGAATCTTTCTAACACAGCCACTTGACCAATCCATTGCATCCCAGTCTTTTTTAATTTTTGGAACAAATCCATTCAAGCAATCACACACTGGAGAGTTGCTTATACTACAGATGCCATTCGCACCGCATAGTGAATAGCGTTCACAATTATCTGTATTTGCTGTGCCATAAAGCAGCCAACTTTGTGTTTTATCAACCCAAACAAAGTTCGAGATATCACCATTCTGACTTGCCACGACCCTCCAAAGTTTAGACCTATTAAGAAGATGATATCTGTAAAATATCTCCTTGTCGTTAAAAACAAATCCAAATGTGTATACGGGATTTGGTTTTAAATGAGGCGTCCCGCTGAACCGCATACCATTCCATGGACCAGACCGATACTTCACCCTCGAATCCTCCATCACAAGAATCTCAGGATATCCATAAGGAACAAGTATATATGTAATATTACCTCTGGAAGGATCATCAGGTGACTTCCATGATGTCATGTACCAATCCATGCCTGTTATTCTATTCCGTCCTTGCTTCATGTCTGGCATGAACGTATCACTTGGATGTTCAAAACTCTGCCACAAGGAATTTTCCAAGTTATCATCACCTTCCTCTTTCACAACAAGATTTCCTGAATCCAAAAGCTGTGCAACTGGATTCATCGCAGGTCTCGATATGTTAGAAGACCATATCAAGCTCCCACTCCGATTGAGAAGAACAAGGATTCCTTGGTTGGTAAGCCTTAAAATTACTCCTGATGAGTCATTAAGTGGAGTTTCTCTGTTGGCAACCCAAACTGCTGTCTGCACAGATATTTTGCTGTACCATATCCCCAAGTACCGGTTTTTCGATTTACCTGGGCTGAAAAATCCTAATTCATAGGTTCCGCCTGCTGAAACAATGGCATCACCTTCTCTAACAAGCTGAGTTGTATTTATGGTATCAATTGCAGTGGAACTTTCTATAATTAACAGCAAAGAGGAGCAGAATAGAAGCATGGGAAAGTATTTCATTGCTACTCTTTTTTCTTTTTCTTTTTTTTTTATCATCAAGCTTGGATGTGAAAATATACTTCGCAAAAAACAGCATATTTATTTAAGACCAAGTACAGTTTGTCTGCCCGAAACAGTTCCATTCCATTTGTTAGTGGTAGGTGTTATTTCTACATGACAATGACAAGCAAAATTGATAGTGAAGTGAATGCTCGTAGGAAGTGGTGGTTTAATCTAAAGCCAACAGTTTAATTGATGTTTATAATTTTAAGGAACTGTTTAATTGGTTGCTTGACTGTACAGGGTCATTAGCATTGAGTCAAAATCCACTGACCAAATCAGTGTGAACTTCTGTTGACCCACGTCTTCTTTTTAGTCAATCCGGAGTGGAGTCAATTATGCTTCTACATAATGGATCTGTTTTAAGTAATTTCTTTAGCCTTATCTTGTTTGATCAAAGATTTTAGGAACCTTTATGGAGATTGTCTCTAGAAATTGGTTTATACCTTTCTATGGCACTCCTAAGTATACTTTTTGCAGGAAGCTCAAATCTCTAAAGAGACCATTGAGGGAACTCAATAAGCTCCACTTCAGCCATATTTCTGAACGTGTATCAAGACTTGAAACTGAGTTAGATCTTCATCAAATTGCACGTCACCATGACAGAGACAACTCTCTTCTATTAGAGCAAGACAAACTCCTTCGATTGAAGTTATTGAGGTTGAAATTTACAGAAAACATGTTCTTTAGCTAGAAAGTCAAACACAATTTTCTTAAAGAGAGTGACAAGGGCTCCAGGTTTTTTCATGCCCTCATAAGTTAGAACCACCGGAGAAATTTTATTCCAACCATTCAGCGTAGCCATGGTAATCTTAGCACCTCTTTGGAAGAAGTGGGAGCTGAATTTGTGCAATACTACCAGTGTTTGCTTAGTACTTTAAAAGCTACTATCCCCCTATATAGTGCTATTATCCAATGTGGGCCTTGCATAGATCCAAGTTCTCATGATTTTCTCCTTTCTCCAGTTTCCAATGAGGACATTCGAAAGGCTATGTTCAGTATTGAGAATGAGAAAGCTCCTGGTCCCGATGGCTACCCCTCTTTTCTTCAAGCAAGCCTGGGGTGTTGTGGGGAGAGATTTTTGTGCTGCTGTGCAAGACTTTTTCATCTCTGCCAGACTTTTCAAACAAATTAATCACTTAGTCATTGCTTTTGTCCCCAAATCGGCAAATGTATCCTCTATAAGTGACTTCGAGCCGATCTCATGCTGCAATGTGATCTATAAGGTTATTGCCAAAATTCTTGCTGGTTGCCTTGCTCGTGTTTTGTCCGGCATCATCAGCCCCATGCATCATGCTTTCTTGGGTGGCAGATTAATGAGTGATAATATTAACTTAGTTCAAGAACTTCTTCGGCAGTATAACAGGAAACGGTCATCCCCTCGTTGTCAAAGGAAAATTGATTTTCGAAAGGCTTTTGACTCAGTCCAGTGGAACTTTATAGGGGATCTATTACGGCAGTTTGGCTTCCTTAAGAGATTTGTTCACCTTATCATGCAATGTGTTTCCACAACCTCCTTCTCTATTGTTGTAAATGGTGATTTGTATGGGTTCTTTCCTGGGAAAAGTGGGGTGCGGCAAAGAGACCATTTGTCCCCCTATTTGTTTATTTGTTGCATGGAATACTTTTCTAGGATGCTCATACTTGCTTGCAGGCAGCCTGGCTTTCGGTTCCATCCAAAATGTGGTATCCACGACATTAGCCACCTCGCTTTTACGGATGATGTCTTACTGCTTTCTTGTAGGGATTGCTCTTCAGTTAATGGTATTTTCCAGCAGCTTACAAACTTTGGCAAGACTGCAGGGTTGGATATTAATCTGAGCAAGTCTTTAATTTGGAGGTGTTAGTCCCAGTCATAAGCTAAGTATTCTTCATACTACAGGCTTTCGTGAAGGATGCTTTCCTTTCACTTATCTTGGAGTCCCCCTGAGCCCTCATAGGCTTCTTGCTAGTAAGTTTTCCCCTCTCCTACATTCCTTGGAATTGTCTGTTTAAGGCTGGATTGGCAAGCACCTCACTTTTGTTAGAAGGCTAGAGCTCTTGAGATCTGTTTTATATGGGAAGGTGTAGTTTTGGCTGAACATCTTCCCACTGCCAAAGATTGTTATCAAACAAATCACTAGCATATTCAGGAACTTCCTCTGGACTGGGGATGTTAGGAAAAACACTTCTGCTTTGGTTGCTTGAAAATATGTTTGCCTGCCTAGGGCAAAAGGAGACCTTGGATTGTTCGATATCAAAACTCGCAACAGGAGTTTTCTTGCAAAGCAGCTTTGGAATATCCATCTCAAATCTGATTCTGTCTGGATAGATTGGGTGCACCATTTCTACCTGCGCAATGGAACTATTTGGACTGCTTCTACCCACCATTCTTCCTCTCCCCTGTGGAAGTCTATTATCTTTCTTAAAGACTACACCATCCGGCAATGTGGAAGTCAATTTAGGAGTATTGCATTGATGAGTGGCTAGAATTATGGAATGGATAATTTTTTTTCTCATACTTATAACTTCTTTTGACCATCTGACTCGTCAGTCTCATGGGAAAGAGTTGTATGGGAAAAGTGGTCTCTGTCAAAGCCTGCTTCATCTTGTGGCTGGCAATTTAGCGGAAGCTTCGAACTCGAGATATGTTGCCTTTTCTTCTTAGTGATCCCCTTTGTGTGTTCTGCCAGCATGATGAGGAATCGCATGACCATTTGTTTTTTGCATGTGAATGGACATCCTGCTTGTGGGGAAAGATTAAGTCCTGGCTGCGGATTGGCAGGAGCATGACGACTTTGTATAGTGCTCTACGTGGTCTGAGGTTTAGGAAAAGCAACCTTGAAGCTCGAATGCGAAGAGCTTCCTTAGGCATTGGTGTCTACCTTATATAGGAAGAAAGGAACAAGCGGATATTTGAAGGAAAGTGTTTGGGGGTTGATAGAGTCTTCAGGAGATTTCAAATCTTATTCTACATAATATTTCACTTCCATGTCGCGGGCCCCTCCCGACTGGATGTTGGCTAAGTTTATTTTGCTTTTATTGTTGGGGTTGCAGGCCTCCTATTAATGGCCCTTTTGTGTTTCAGTAGTCGTTGGTGGTTCTCTTATGTTTCAGCTGCAAATTGCGTCAGCTGTTGGATTTTCTTTTGGTTGGTATTCTTTTTGGTTGGTTATCTTTGGCACTTGCTGGATCCTGGGTTCCTTAGCTAAACGATGTCATACTTTTGGATCTCTCTCTAGGTAGTTGTCTCCCTGTATTTTTAATGAATAGGAGCATGTTCCCTTTTGCTTCTAATTTTGTATATATGACTTGCCAACTTCTTGGCCTGTTTTATTTTGATCTATCATATTCTTACATTTGATTAAAAAAAAAAGATTTTATGAACCTTATCAACACTTGATTTCCAGGGGTAGCATGTGGGGTTGAGTGGTTTGACGTATTTTCCTCCTTTTCACTCATTTGATGACTGTTTCCTCTCTGATTTTCTATTGTCAATTTAAGGTTAGTGTCTTTTTGTTATTATGTCCTTTTCCATTATGTTTCTTTGGTTATTTCTGGGCTCCTTCATCTATTTTTTTTGTTTTTTGCATTACAATGGGAGAAAGGCGATTGATTCTTGATGATTTGAAGCCTGCCTAGCTTGATGAAATATAAACTTTCTTGCCTCTAATTATTTTCTTCTGAAAAGTTCCTGGTTGCAAAAGCCATAGTATCAAAATCAAACAACGGTAATTCCATATTGTTAAATCTCTCTAGAAATCTTCTTGCTTCTTTGAAGCATGGATAGATAAAATGGTCTTTACTTTATTAGGATTCATCTTTATTCTTTAGTTATTTACCACGAATCCTAATAACTTTTCAGATTTTACTCCAAATAAATATTTTGCAGGGTTGAGCCTCAATTTGTACTTCCTTAATCTCTCAAACAACTTTTTTAAAACCTGGACATGACTCTCTCTTTTCTTGAACTTGGCAATCATATCATCCAGATATACCTTAATTTTTTTGATGCATCATAGCATGAAATAAAGTCACCATGGTCCTCTAGTAAGTGGCTTCTGCATTCAACCCACATGGCATAACCTTGTAACAGAAGGATCCTGGGGTGTAACAAAGGTCATTTTCTCTTTATGTTCTGGAGCCATTTTTATCTAGTTGTACCCTGAGAAGCCATCCATAAAGGAATACATGGAATTGCATGTAGTGTTGTCGACCAAAACATTTATATATGGCAAGGGAAAGTCATTTTTAGGGTTAGCCATGTTTAAATCCTTAAAGCCTACGCAGACTCTGATCTTTTTTTTTTCTATGTTAGATAACCATTGTGAATATTTAGCTATGTATAAAAAAGTCAGTGTTCCATTGCTTCTTAATTTCTGCCTTGACTTTGATCAGGACATCTGGGTAGTTTTTTTTTAACTTTTGTTTGACCGGTCTACATCTTTCTACAAGTGGTACCATGTGTACTACGATAACTTTATCCAAACCATGAATATCCTCATAAGACCAAACAAAAACATTTGTATATTCTTATAGTAGAGCAATCATTTTTTTTTTTTAGGGGTGATAAAGGTTCCCATTTTCATTTCTCTTTTAACCTACTCATCACCCACGTTTATGGTCTCAAGTTCTTCTCTAGCAAGTTTTCAGGTCTTTTCATATTGCTCTATTAATTTTATGAATTCTCTAATATTGTTTTCATCCCATTCTTCTTCTTCTTCCACAACTACTACATATTTGTTAAAGTTTGACCATTCATTCTTGGTGCAAGGTGTATGTAGTATTATGAAAGATCCGCTTTCATGATTCTTGAAAGCAAAAGGTGTTCGGCATAAATGCACAATAAGAAATAAAGATATAATTTTAGAAAATGCATGATCTCATTATTTAGAAAAGGTTGGTTCAATAACAAAGATAAAACTTAGTTGATATCTTGATCCTCGATTGTCAACCATGAACAAGAGAAACAAGCAAGCAAAATCAGAGATAACAGCATTTTGAGACAAGTAATGTTGGTTTACATTTTAAACATCATTAGAGCTTCTTATGTCATCTAGTTTTGAAACTTCTCGCCCTTAGCCAACTTTCATGTGAAGGTATTGGAGGAGACTTCTTCCAAAGTATGGATGGTTAGCTATGGCAGCATTTCATCCTTTTTTCCAGGCTATGTTCGTTTGGCATCCCTTCTGACCTTATCTTCCTCCAAGGTAAACATGTTCATTGTAGAGTAGTAGACCTTAGGTGAGGGGTTTATGTTTCATAACCTCCAATGTACATGAAAATTATAAGCAAATGCATGATTATGATGCATATATATATGCCAATGTCTATTGAATATGGATTTAGCCTTTCCAATAACGACTAATGGCCACCACTTTGCTTGTGTAATGAGCGTGGATTCTTTTATCATATATTTTGTTAAGAGTAATTCTGCTCAAGTCGTTGCTTTAAATCATACTTATCAAGAGACAGATTTTACATAAAAGATGGTCAAAGCCTTTTTTTCATTAATAATATTGACAAGTTCATTACATTGTTTTTGGAAAAGAAAATACAAGGAAGGAAAAGGAAAAGTTCATATGTCTTTCTCTTCAACAACATCTCTAGCCAAAGGTAAGAAAGCAAAACCATGATTCTTAATTTTTCCTAGAAAAGCATCATTCACAGCTAAGCTTTGCTAGTAGCAAAGGATGTCTCCTCCCACCTTTCAGACATTGACCCTAACAATTTAGGTATGTTTGGCAACTTCATCCATTTTGGTCATCTTTTCTATGAGCAACATGTTGCTTTGGTTTAAGGCATTGTTGTTAACGTTGATATGGTCTTTATGTTTTTCTAATACTATTAATTTCTCATTTAAGTGCTTTCTCTTTTTTCATTCTTTATCGAGCTTTACCCTCATCACTTTTACTTCATTCTTCTTAATCACTAGATATGTTTCAATAGCTCTAACTCCCTTGCCTTTTCCTTCAACCCTTGTTATCTCTTATGTTTTAGCTAGTTGACTTTTCATCATCATATATTTCTTGTTTAGCTCCTCATATTTCTCAATTTTGTATATCAGCTCTGCTTAAACCTATGTAAATTTATCTTGATAATATCCAACGCTTCCTTGATAGTCATTAAAGTCAGACTCTAATGCTTGAAGTTCGAAGTTGTTTTACATCCAAATCAGATCCAATTCTCCTTTCTCTTTCTCAGATTCTTCCATTACAACCTTCTCTTTACTCAATTGTAGCTCTAGTTATGTTATTTTGCATCTCTAGATTGAACTTGCTCATCTAAAAATGCTCTCTTTTTGTCTCCTTCCAGCACCATTGTTTCTAAAGTTGTCTTGTCTCTCTTGCTCTTGCTCAACTCTGTTTGAAGCTTTTCTATTTGCTCTTTCAACTCCTCTTAATTGTTGACCTTTTTTTTCTTTTAATTAGCTCTTCTACAACTTGTGAAAGTCCAACTTCAGAGTGTGGCATCCTATGAACAATGGTCATGGTCAAATATATACATCTCGTATACTCCTCACTTATGCTAGGGTCTCTAAACTTTAAATTCTTTTTTTATTTTATTAGAACCAAGTGCTTCCAATCTTGTTTGATAATTTCCAAGACCTCATGTGCAGACATATATTTGAATAACTTTAAAAATTAGGCAAGTCTAACAGTTATCAAGACGTATTGTATTCCCCCTAATTGTCTTACTACAAGGTTGGAGCATAACTTACATAACTTGTAATCCCGACTATAAGTACCTAGCATCTTTACCCACAACTCATTAGGACATCTATTGTTATGACTCATAGGGCTTTTCAGTTAAAATTGCTATTAGGCAACTCTTGCAGCTTCTTTATCCAACCGTGATGATATGAACCTTGTGATCACGTGGTCATGCAACTCATAATTAAAATTGAGATTCAATCCCTGAAAGCCAAAAGAGATCTGATAGGAGTGTGACACAATGAAAACTTATCATAAGGCACCAACACTATTAAAATGAAGTCGAATGACACCACAAAGCTAGTAAATATTTGATAAATCAAATTCAATTTGTTTAAGAACCAAATAATACAAGAATCTCTCTTACACGTTAAAACTGAAAAGTTTAAAAGTATTATTCATCAATGGTTTTTTTTTTAAATTTAGGCTTTACATATGTTTAAATAGTTCTGAAAAATTAATCCTAATAGATCTATCCTTGAGGGATATATTGACTCATTTACAAAAACTGACTCAAAACTTTTACTAGTAAGCCCAAATCCTGATCCAAACAAGTCTTGGATCTTAGTTGAAAATCAAAGTATTAACTAAGCTCAAACATAGAAATAATAATGAAAACAACAAGTCTAGACAGTAGCTTGTTGATGTCGCATTTACTAGAAAGAAAAATAAGATAAAATATCTTAATTCCCTAGCTTAAATACCTTTTGGCAAAGATCTATCATCCTAGATACTCTAGGATTGCTTAGCCAACTTTTAAAGTCCTTTAGATGCTAGGAAATTTGATCTGAATCAAAATTTAATTGTTGAAGTCTTATTTCCTTATAGGACTAGGATTTCACTTCAAAACATGGAAAACATTCTTAGAAATTAAATCCCCCTGTAGTCGTTCTTCACTTTCCTTCATTGACTAGAAGAATCAAATCTTTAGCATTAAATAATCTTTACAAGTCTAGGATTCAAATCTAACAACCTTTTTTGGTTTCCTTACATGACTAGGAAACTTCCTCCTTTATTGCTAAATATTCTCCTAAATAATTGAGATAATAATGAATGAATTTCCCTTTTAATTAGAAGAATATTTTGTTAATCCTTATAAGAAAAAGATCTTAGCATCTTAATTAGCCCAAGTCAATTTTGGACCTCATATGGCCCAAACTCATACTCATTAATATAACCCAAACCAGACCCGATACAAGCTCCCAACAAGCCTACTTTGTTGCCCAAATCAGACCCATATATAGGTTGACCTGATTTGGCCAAATGAAACATCAAAAAGATTGGATTGAACTCAATATCATGCACAAACCAAAGCTGGCTAAAACTATCCCACGCCAAAAAACCCATCATGACCGAATGGAACACAAGCTAAATTCCAAGGAAAAATAAAATCATGATCGAATAGCCTCCCCATCAAACTAAAGCACAAAATCAAAGGCCCTTCATGAGAAATTCGTAGTTGAATCATATCATTTGATTATCCAAGCTTCCCTATTCTTCTTCTTCCACCAACTTTAAAAGGCTTTGGTTAAACCACAAAAAAATATTGAAGATTGGTTTTCTTGTTTCAATATGACTCACCATCCATATGTATAATAAGTATGTGCAACATCTCACTGCCTCCTTTCCATTTCTTCTACAATAGTTAAGGGTTAGGATGCTTTCAGCCAATATAATAGCAACATGGTTAATCTAGGTGTTTTCATACTCTACAAATGCAACATCAACTTCTAAACTTATTATACATATTAAGCTTGGAAACAACACAGGATCAAATATGTTTGAAGCAATCAATTTATCTCTTTCTATCATAGATCAATGTTTTGACTTTTCCTCTCTAACTCAGCTTTTAACAGTTTCCACTTCATACCACTAGCATTCTTTTCTAAGAACTTAGTCAGATCAGGAACTTTGAGCAGTTTTAAAGGGAAATATATAGATGGTTGGAAAACTCCATCAACATTCTATACTCTTCTATATTACGATATATATTTATTTCCTTAAAAAAGAAACACATGTAATCAGGATCTCAAAAGTGAACAAGAGCTCTAACTGTTGGGTTCAGTACTTTTACCTTTATAATTTCTATCAGTTGCCCATGCTTCCTAAAAATACAACCTTGTCAATATTCTGAATATAAGCTATCAATTTCTTCACCTCATTCATAGTATAATTCAAGTTATTGATTGATGACAGTTTCTTTACATCACATCTATAGTAATCTTTTTTTGACAGTTATAACAATTCAGAATTTTGCCCATATTCTATAGTAGTAAATTTAGAAGTGGTGGCCATTTTATCATTCACAAGTTTTGTAATTCAAGATGTTTTATAATTCGGCTCAAGCTTGATGCATAACAAGTATTATGGAGTATACACTTTAAAGGTGGGTTCTAGTTCTTTTATGTAAGACAAAGGGTAGGTTTACTACCTGGTCTTTAAAAAGGGTTTCTTATTGTCTTTGTAATCACCCTTATGAAGGCAATATATGGTTTTAGTTGGTAATGGGACGACAATATATAAGTCATTACCAATATAAGCACTCAGTAAAGAGTTGAGATTTGCACAAACTTAAACCTTGACTCAAGTTATAAGGTAAGCTATTCGTCCCCTACTTAACCTAACATTTTGCAATGTGTGCCCTCACAAATAATAATAGTGATGGATGAATGCATTTCGTCGATATCCAATATACTATATATGACAAGATGTAAAGAGAATGCATGTTAAAGCTCTTAAACAAAGTAAATCATTCATAGATAAAAAAAAATTAACAAATATTAATCTTCATATAGTATAAACAAATAAAACAAAGGCTAGTCCAAGGGTTTCTGGTGGAGTCATCATTCTGTCGTACCTTTTACAAGAGTACGACATCGTAATGACACTTCTCGAGCGGGTTGAGAGGTCTATGGTTGGATAAGAAGTCACCACCTAGTATTATGATTACTAAAAACCCTAACTAATCTTAATAGATTCTAGGCAAGAAACTAGTTGCATAAAGAAAAGGTATTAGCCCTTAGTATGATTTACCTAAGGTAAATTGCATCATTTTTCTTTGTTTGTGGTTGCTATAATCTAATGATGTTTCTATTAGTGCATTTATGATAAGATCGCTATAATGAACGAACCCTGGTTTTCTAGGTCAAGAACTTGGTCTGAAAAATGTATAAAGAAAAATAGGTCATCTGCAACTTATGCACTACAAATGAACCAAATATAGAAATCCAAAGTGATTTTCATTTTCTTCTCTTTTCTTTTTGGTATTTCGGATGGACATAGGTTGAAATATCTTCAATTATCATTAAGGTTTCTTTCAAGATAAACTTTAAATCTTTGGCTACTATGTCATTCTAAATAATATTTCAGATAAAACTACATGCAGTTTTTATTTTTATATTAGAAAAGAATGAGTTGTATTACTCTCAATAATATTTTGGATATTGACTCATACAAGTTTCTTTATCCTTATATTAAAAGTGAATAAATTATTATTCTTAATAATATTGTAGATATTAATCCCTTTATAGATTGTTTTATCCATGTATCAATAGTGAAGAATATATTTTCTAGTAAAAAATAATTTTTAAAAAAATGCTTAAATAATTTTTACGATTCTTGACCATATGAAAAAAAAAAATTATTTATTATGAATTTTTTTTAATATTTCTGATTATTTTTTAAGGCTTTGTTTGATAAAAACTTGATTTCTTTAAGATAAAACTATCAAAATAGACTTAAAAGCATGTTTGCCAAACAAACTCTTAAGTAAGAAATTCCTTTATAAAAAAGATTTAGGACCAAACAAGGTCTTACCCATCTGACTTGAATTTGACCCAATCGGGTTGACTTGAAATCATTGGTTCAACCATAAACCGAACAAAAAACCACTAGTTTGACCTAAAAAACAAACCGAAGCCAAAATCAGAACCTAAAACATATCAAACTTGCAAAAACATAAAAAGTTTAGTAAAAAACGGATTAAACCTTAGAAAAATTCAAGAACATAACATGCCTAATAAATATGAATCAAAATCCAGACTAGATATGAACAAAACAAAGACATAAGCATGTTGGAAATCAATTATTGAACCATAATCAAGCATCAAACATCAATGATTATCAACCAATAATCATGATTTGGTTAAAATTTGTTTCAGTGCAAAAACAAAATCCTATGATTAAAACTCAGAAAAAACAGTTATTGATGTAATTTAACCCTTGATTATTGATTAATCAAGTCTCACGAAGTTGTTGGTGCAAATAATTAGACCAAAACTGATCCAAATCATGAAGTTAAGACAATGTTTTTTCTAAAAACGCGAAGAATAAAAACCTAGAAAACTCAGTTATTTCCTATCCCAAAAAATGCATTCCAAGCCCCAGAATCAAGCCTTTTTGGTTCAAACAAACCATATTATCATTGTTACATATTATTGAAATAACATGAACAACAAACAACACTAAAGCATCACAATCATGCATAATATCTCAATTCCTAAAACTTCCAAATTAAAACATAAAACATATTCAACAATTTTGTGTTAAAATTTTATTTGATATGATATTTGTTTGCTTTGATAATTATGTGAGTATCTATGATGTCTTAATATTGGTATACTTATCACTAAATAGCTAAAATATAGATTAATCATTCTCTTAGCTTTCGTTAGCAAGTTGATCTTTGATTGAGAGTTCTTGCTACTTTGTTTGTTGGTATGTCTTGCTTGCTTTCACGAGGCTTTTCTTATTCTTTATGATTCGATATCTTAGATGTTTTACTATTACACTATTTTCATTCAAGTTTAGATTTTTATTTCAAATATTGGTTTTTATTTAATGTAATAAGTATTTTGAATTATAAATTGTTTTTTTTAAGAAATATTTGAAAGATTACGAAATGCTACTTGAATTTTATATGTATATTTGTTTTATGATATGTATGTTTTGAGGTTTAGCATAGGTGAGGTGTTCCTATGGCACGGTCCCGGGATTTGGGTCGTGACACCTTAGTTTTGAATTTCTTTAATCAAGTCCTTAATTGCCTATCAAACTTCAATATTTATACAATTAAAACCCTCTTTTGACCAAATTAACTTTTCAAAATTACAATTTAACCCCCAGACTTGAGACTTCAATTTCTTCTAATTAAAACCCAAATTGAACTCAAAAACTAATTTTTCTTACAATTAAACTCTCAATAAATTCAATTAAACCCTGAAAAATTCCAATTGAGTTCTTAAACATCAAATTTTTAAAGTTTTCTTGCCAAATTAAATTTCCTCTTATTAGCAAGGCCCTTATCAGTCAAAATTGGATTGTCAATTTGCCAGATTTGTCTAAAATTATCCTCAAACATCCTCATCATACAGCTTAGTTCAAAACTCTCACTCATGTTAATTTTTGTATAATGGCACTAAGATTGTCAATCCAAATTCTTCTCTATGTGTGTGATTTTTTTAGAATAGTAAAACAATAATTATATTGTAACAATAAATAATAATATAAGTGGTACAATGATTTTCCCTTCCCTTTTAGTTTTTAGTTTTTTTCCTTTATAAAACAAATACCATTGCTTAGCTTATATTTTAGTAGAAACATTCTATAATAAAACTTTAAATTAAAATATTTGTATGGTAAGTCTGTTGTTTCCTTCTACATCAATGGCATCCAAGCAAGCACTGACTTCTATAATTGTCCTATTCAGTCTCCTTCTATCTTTTGGTAAGGATTTATTAACTTCTCCTTGTTCTATTTTCTTTAATTGTATGTGTGCCAAAGGATTTCTAGCAATCAATTTTGTTTCAATATAGTCTCTTCGTTCATTGAACGAATAATAATCCAAAATATAATTATTTTTTCATTGTTTCAAAGAAAAATTACGAAGGGTCCGAATTGTTTCAAGAGCTTCAATATATATATATATATTTGTAGGTTTCAGCAATTCAGAGGAAGTCAGATGTGAAAATAATTCGAATATTAGCTGCTACTATGATGATCAATGCCCTGCTATATGCTCCACAGCTTTTGGAATTCATTTTGGGACGTGTAAACCAGATCCTTCTGCTAAAAAATATTGTTGCTGCACCACTGATCCATGATCATCACCAGATGCGGAGGACAGATCACCAACTCTGTTTTTCTCTCTTTCTATCTAGGAATTTCCTTCTTCATTTTTTTTTAAAGTAATCATGGTTGTTCGGGTCAGTTTACACATACCTCGATTAATTCTCTAAAAACCTTGAAATTAATAACCATGTAAATTTTCAGTGATTCTGAGATTTGTGACGCTCGAACTGGTAATATATGAAAAGCAAATCTAAAATATGAGTAATTAAGTTATACTCTTCGTAGTTAGAATTTATTATATTTTGTAATGGTAATGCTACTAATGTATAATTTATGGCATGTGAACAAGTTTCCTTTGGGGCCTACTTTAATTCACTAAGAGTCTATTTTTTTATTATGATTCTTATTTTTAAAGTAATTTTTTATTGAAATATATTAAAATATATTTTTTATTTTTAATATTAACATATCAGAATGTTATAAAAACATAAAAAAAAATATTTTGAAGTAAAATAAAAATTATTATTTTTCATAAACATTTTTAAAACATAAAAAAAAAAAAACAAACGATCTCTTGAATTAGAAGCGATGGGTTTGTTAATTCAAAAGTTAGCTGAGATGTGATTATAACTCATAGATCAACATCTTTCCATCTACTTCGATGCAGGATCGTTGAAGCTTTATTAGATTCCGGTGCTGAAGTTTCACAAAATGCTTGACTTCATTTTTAAACTCATCAACTCCTAGTTTCGAATTCCTAGAGAGCCTCTTCACTACTATTCTCATCCATCATTCAATGTTTCCTGTATAGAGTCCCTCGGTATCAGAAGCAAACCATGCATTTTCTCATGAAAGTTGTGAATCGTAGTTTGGCACTGCATACCGCATTACCACAACATCTGTTGAAACTTTGAAAGTTTAAAACCCTTCGTCAATTTTCGTTGTTTTATATTTGGTTCTGTAATAGGTTCAAAGGAACTAGTACCACAGAACTACAGAGGATCCAGGAGTTTGTATCATTAAATTACGTAGCCGTCAAGAAATTGCATGATTGTGTATAGATCAGTACCTTATAAACAGGTCCGAAACCTGTTATATTCCTGCGCACGTAATTGCTGTGACTAAAGAGGAAGCAAGGGATCTCTTCTTTCTTTTAAACTAAAATTGCTTTGACACATGAAAAATAACGAGCTTTTAACAAATTGTGGGAATGGTCAGAATTTCAGAGAGTTAGTAACGTAATGTCTTTCAGCTGCTGCTACTTTCGAATATATAAGATCCAGGCTAGGACAAGGAGCAGAATTCCCGCAGACAACACACGACTTACTAATGCATAGACAGACACTCTTCAGTGCATCTTGTCATAAGATGTTTTACGTAAACAGGATATATATATATGATGTTTAGAGTAAAGAAGAAAATTTTCTTCTGTTGCATTTTATTTCCCATCTCAGCTTTTACTTGTGTTGGTCTCTGAATGAATCATATGGACAGTTAATATACTTAATATATGACTTTACTGTAAGTAATTAGAGTCCTAGTATTAGAAAATGGTTTATCCATAGGTTAGGTTGTTCTGAAGCAGCCATCCTTGAATAAATCTCCAGCTCTTTTTCAACAGATACTCTGATATCAACTAGGTCCCCGAACCAGAGAAAGCAACCACTTCCTCCTTCCCTGATGTCCAGATTTGAATATGCTGTACAGCTGCAGTTCTTCAAGCACACATGTTCTGGCATTCCTCAAGAATATTCATGCTCTCGTTAAACCATAATGTGCTTGTCTGAGGCTGCCTCACACCAGAGAGCTTTCGAAACCCATCTCCAGGACAATTTAGTGGAGTTTTTCTAGCACAACCACTAGATCAATCTTTGACTTCTCAGCCACTTTTTCCTCTAGAGCCTTGATATTTTTGCTTTGCACCTGATCAACTGTTGATTAGCAACCTTTCTTCACCCTTGAAAAGTGGCTCTGATACCAATTGTTAAGGTTAATCCTTAACAACACAAAGCTTATAGAAAATTGAGACAGAGATAGAAGAAATTGTAGAGATGGAGTTTTGCAATTTACTGCAAAATGTTTGTTGATGGTTTCCTCATTTGCTGCTAAAGAAGCGGTCTTTGGGGCTGAAACGATCAAATCAAAATCAGCTCCAACAAGTTAGGAAGTCAGTTGTAAATAAAGATACTGTTGAACAGCTCTTTTTTGTTAATCAAGTCATTATTTTTCTTCTGTTTTTTAGGCCACCAGTTACCAAAATTCTTGTATAAAAGAGTGCTTCTGTCAATAAAACAGTACCGATTTGCAGTCCCATTACAACCCTTTATATTTGCTGGTTTTCTTTGTCTTTTGGAGTTTCTGTTCTGTCAAAATACAACAATGTTCTTCAACTTTTACTTGAATTCCAAGGTAACTATACAAGTTGGATTTATACAAGTACTTGGCCTTTCATGATTAACTAGCTGGTCGTTATTTAACTACTAACTATAACAACTAACTAACTGGCCAACCAACTAATGAATCACGTGCGCTTTAATTCCTCCACGTGCAAAAACTACAAAACATACTGCTGCCTTAGTCTGTTGTTTTTGCTTCTCTTCTAATTAACTTTCAAGCTTATCCTGCATCTTGCATCACCATATCCCCAAATATCATTTTCTGGACATTCCGGGCTGAAAAATCCTAACGTAAAGGTTGCATTAGCTGAAATAATGGTATCACCATCTGTGATGGACTGAGTTGTGTTTATGGTGTCAATGACTTTGACCGTTTCTTTTATCAGCTATAAAGAAGAGCTAAAGAGAATCAGAGAAATGTATTTCTTTGATATTCT
>Ga0325403_1000503_pt1 | contig 27693 bp, 12 predicted proteins | sample PopdelMetagenome_19_FD_205665 | JGI IMG/M metagenome (GOLD analysis project Ga0325403, IMG submission 205665) | Populus deltoides microbial communities from Bellville, Georgia, United States - Xylem-PdKOR-R4 | ecosystem: Host-associated > Plants > Phyllosphere > Stem > Wood/Secondary xylem... | reverse complement strand
TTAAGGTGTATCATGCTAAGAGTATTTTTTTAGGGAAATTCCCATAAGTAACATTGTTGGAAATATTCAAAATCCTTAGAGATGTCAATATGACTATCTTAAAGGCATTTCCCACGTGAGATTATCATTTTCCAAATCAAAGAATTAGAGTTGCTTTGGAAAATTAAAGAAGCAACGCACAAGCAAGATATAGTGGCTTAGAAACTTAGGTTTTAAGGATTTAAGGTCAATTAATTTAGGGGTTTTTTATGAGTTTTTGTTTGATTTATGGTTGCTTGTTGTTATTTTTTTAGGGAAATTCCCATAAGTAACATTGTTGGAAATATTCAAAATCCTTAGAGATGTCAATATGACTATCTTAAAGGCATTTCCCACGTGAGATTATCACTTTCCAAATCAAAGAATTAGTGTTGCTTTGGAAAACTAAAGAAGCAACGCACAAGCAAGACATAGTGGCTTAGAAACTTAGGTTTTAAGGATTTAAGGTCAATTAAGTTAGGGGTTTTTTGTGAGTTTTTGTTTGATTTATGGTTGCTTGTTGTTTTTGGTGGTAGAACTATTGTTTGATGAAGATTTTTAGGTTTCCATGTTAATGTAGATTTGATTTTTGAGTTTGATTAAGGTTTCATAATCGATTTCTCTCATTTTTAGTTTTTTTTTTAATTTTATGGTAAAGTTGTACTATTGAATATATATATATATATATTAAAATAGGATGTAAATGATAATTTTTCAAACTATAACGAGCAATTGCAATATGGATCAAACTACAATATGCTAAATGTAATTTTTGTATAATAAAATGGATAACTAGTGTCAAACATTTGTGTTTGCACCAATCTTTTGCTTTTGTTTTTTCAATTTGATTAACGTGGGTGTCCGGGCCAGCTTATGCGCATTTCGACTAATTCCACGGGCCTTGAAGTTAACGATCATGTAAGCTTTTAGTGGCCCTGAGCGGACTCAAACTCGTGACCATTATGGAGCAAACCCAAGACCTGACCAGTTGAGCAAACCTGAGAAAGCTTTTGTTTTTGTTAGGAAAGGTAGCTTCCCATCTTATTATTTAATTAGTTTTATTTTTTATTTTATTTTATTTATTTTATTAAATGTAATTGTATTGGGATTAAAATTGAATTATCCTTATCTACCATAAACATTTTATATAAGGTTAGGATTTTATGCTTACATGAAATTTTATCTCTATAACATTATAAATAGGTTATCCAGTAGTTGAAAATGCTAGTTAGACCCATATACATAATTTATTTATAAATTTTTGCTATCTATTGCTTTCTTTTACTTATCATAATTTATTTCTTTTATTTACAACTTTATTTATCAGCTTTGTATTTTTCTCTAGTTTAGTTTTTGACATTACCTTTTTTTATTCTTAACATGTTAAGATCAAATTTAGGACTCCACACTCCATTCGATTAGCAAGATTGTTATTTGCTTTTGCTTGGGATTAAGTTCTTAATTTTATTTTCTCCTCGTTGAAAGAAAGAAATGAAGAAAATGTTGCATATAATTAATGATCAATCAATATGTTGATGATGTCAATCAATATATTGCCAATGATCGATCAAATTGATTATTTAATAAATCAATACATTGACATGCTAGGTAGGAAAAACTTATTATTTTAACAAATTACTTTAGTGGTCATCAACAAATGGACACACCTGGTATAAAAAAATTATTATTTTAAAAAATTACTCTAGTAATCACAAACAAATTGGCACACCTAGTTATAATGCTAGAAAATCAAACTGGAAAAAAAAATAGTTATAATGACTAATGATTAGTTAATCCACGCATCTTATAGAGGCAATCCTCGTGAACATGAGGAGTTTGAAATCAACTCACAAACACAAAGTCTAATATAGAAGCCTCCATCAAACATTTCATAGGATGACTTTTGATTTAATAAAGAATTGCACTTGGACAGAACCATAGTGTCCATATTCAATCTATAATGATTTCACCTTTCTTGACAACATTGCCTCTGTCGATGTCTAATAGATAAGTTGGTGTTTTTATATATCTAGCACAACCTCATGTTTATCTCATAAATTGATAGATTGAAAAATTCCTCGTAAGCAATATCATCAATTTTACTATTTCAAAATTCATATTTGATTGAGTCTTAAATTTTTCAATTACAACTTGAATAATTTGCCACATGGTTCAGAACACATATAAGCACTAAATAATTCTTATATCTTATAATACTTAGTTTTAATAAACCTTTCATTTTAATTATTAATGGTTGCAATCATGTACCCCATTTATCAATTAAAAGGGAATGCTAGTGGTAGTTTGAATTTACTATGTTTAGGTCTTGAAAGAAAAGTCAAGTGTTATAACGAGTATTTAATCAATGGATATGTTTTTCATATTAAAAATTATGGTTAAGTTAGAAAGACCTATAATAATGGAGATTGTGTTAAAATATCAACTTCTAAAGAGTTTGAAGTTGATTATTATAAAAAGTTTGAAGAGGTGATTGAATTGCAATATCATATCGAGCTTAATAAAGTCTTTTTATTCAAATGTTATTGATACAATACTATCAATAGAGGAATAATAGTAAATTCCCACCATGGTTTGGTCAAAATTAATACAAAGGCTAGACTTTGCAATATCAACAATATCTTTGTTTTTTCAAAGCAATGCACACAAGTTTATTACATATACACTATTTTAAGAAATGATTATTCTAGGGTTGATTGGTTATCCATAGAGAAAATCAAACCTATAGGCGTAATGATGAAGTAACTATAAAAGATGATGTCTTTCAAATTAATAAGTTAGTTGATGCACATCGAGTTACTCTGTCTACTGACTTAGAAGAAAATTCATATTTTTCATGTTAAGAATATTTTTGTTGATATTGACATTGAGAAGTTAAATGATGTATTGAGAACAAATGGACATGCAGAAATCAATGAAGATGATGATAATAACGAGCATCAATTCAATGAAGAAGTTTATGATGGACATGAAGATGATGAAATTAAAGATGATGATGATGATGATGATGATTAAATTGTAAAACATCAATATTTAATGAAAATAACTTTAATGTAATCTTTTTGGTTATTCATTTACAATGAACTATTATTAAGACTAATGGAACATTTATTGTTGTGATTTTATTATTATGAACATATATGGTATTAACATGTCATGGTTTCATTGAATTCCCAGGTTAGGTTTTACTGAATTCTTAGGTTGTATAGACATGGAATACAAAAAAAAAAAATGAAAAAAAAACATGTTTTCTACTAATAAAATTGCCGATAAAATATCAAATACCAATGGATTAAGTCCCTTTAAGAGTTCCAAAGAGTTGGAAAACAATTATAAGACCATGCCATTAAGACTTATAGACAAAATCATCAACGAATTAAATTTCTTAGAGAGTTTTAGAGAGTTGAAAAACAATTATAAGACCATGCCACTAAGACTTACAAATGGAATCACCGACGAATTAAATCCCTCAAAGATTTCTAGAGAGTTAAAAAAATTACAGGACCATGCCACTAAGACTTACAAATAAAACTGCAAGGATTAAAAAGATTTTGAGTCAATTAAGGGTATATGTGCTACAATTGAAAGAACAATGACTAAATTAAAATCTATCAAATCCCAAATTTAAAACCCTAATTTCTAAGGTTTAATCTGAACAACACGTCACTTAGGTTTAATGAAGGTATTGGATGACACATCGTTCGTCTTCTATTCATCTCCTTCCTTAGCAGTTTGGATGATCGGGTTGACACTTTTTGAGACCTCGTTGTAGAGTTCTAAATCTGCAAATGGAAGGAGGCTTTTTGCAAATGAAAAAATAACATCTCCTCTACAACCCCTTCCATAAAATTGGACGTTTACATTCCAATTCTTCCATAGAAATATCTAACATCTTGTCCGTGATTAACCATCACTACATTTTCAGATTCTAGGTAGATCGTGTTGGCACTTTTAAATAAATAAATGTGGAGCTACAAACCTCTAAATTAAGTGAAGATGGATAAAAAAAAATATGGATCTCCTCTACCACGTTTAGGTGGTCTTCGATGATGTTTACATTGGAGTTACTCCTATGTAGCCTAGAAAATAACCAACTTAATTAGCCTTGATTAAGATACCCATTTGTGTAAAACCACCCAACTTTTTCATATGTTCAGACTTAAAAACTCATAGAAGGTTCTTATCAAGGGCCTTAAATCTTTAATACATGATTTGAAGGTGAGGAAGGCATGCATTCATCTCCAATAAAGCGAAAACCATCGAGGTAAAATCACCATCCCCAAAAACCATTAAAGGACAAAGGTTCCAACTATTAACATTTGTCTAAAGCTCTATCATTTTTATCAAATGGCTAAACTTTGATTACTCTATGTTAGAATCCATCAAAAACCCTAGAAAAGATCATATAAATACCTCCTGTAAAATCTGAAAAAAATAAAAATATAAAAGAGGAGAGAAATAAAAAATGTTAGGATATACTCTATAAAAATACCCCTAGTATGAATGTTAAAAGACTTAACACAGAAGGTCTAGCAAGCCTTAGAAAGAATAGAAAGTAGAAGGGAAATGATGAAGGAATAGAAAGAAATGCTGAGACGACCCAACTTAGGTCCAAGACGGTTGAACTTAGGCGATTATATGAAGAGTTGTTGTCAAGCCTTGGTGGTTCATGTGGTCTACCTCGTCTCCCATTTGGTCCCGATGAAGATATGCCTCCTCCTCCTCCTCCTCCTCCTCCTCTAGCTTATGTCTTCTAGATAAATATTTGTATCAATATATTTTTTAAATTAATAATAAAAAATTGGTTATTTATTTATTTTTAGTTCTTGTAATTTTTTTCTATTTTTTTATTTTAATTATTTTAAAAAACTATTACATAAACTACTGATGAAATTACCGATAGAATGATTAATGGAATAAGTCCCCCAGGAAGTTCCAGATAGTAGGGAAAAAAATTACAAGTCTTTGCCTTCGCAATTATAGATAAAATTACCAACGGACTAAGCCCATTAGAAAGTTTTAGAGAGTTGGAAAAAAATTACAAGAATTGCCACTAACATTATGTGATTCATTGACTGATTAATTCTATTGTAATATTAATTCAGTCACAGATGAGATTATCAACTATTTATTTTGTTGGTGATTTGTCATACAAACTACCAGAATTACCAATGGAATGATACGATTAATTTTTTTTTGTTTGGCGTGCTTTTTTCATTTGTAACTTCATCGGGGATTAAATTACCAGTATAATAACCTATATAATAAAAGTCATCGATGATAAGTTTTCCAACAACCAATTACCGTCCATAATTCTGTTAGTAAATTTGTTTCTCACAGAATATTCCATCAATATTATGCAATATTTTGGTTGAGAAACTATGGTATTAATAAATGTTTTCTGTAGGATATTGAGACTTTATTTTCATATTGAAACAAGTTTTATTTTTCTTTTTAGAATCATGTTGGAACAATTTATTTGATAGTTTTATAAATGGATATGTTTTTAAAATATTTTTATATTTATGAACATATTTAGATGTTGTTAATTATATGGTTATAGGCTAATAATGTTTTTGTTTACATATGATTAACTAGATATATTAAATTATTGATTCTAAAAAAATTAAAATTATATTCATTCAATCAAGTATATATAGTAGATAAAAAATAGATGCATAACGGTTATCCGAATGGGTATTTAAAATCCAATAGTTCGGATATGGTTATCCAAATTCTTACCCGATAGATAATGATTAGATTATGAATATTAATCTTTCATTTAAATATAGTTATGGTTATATTAACATCCAAAACCGTGAGTATCTATTATCATACTACTCGTGTCGTTCATGGATCATACTTCCATGTCTCATATAACATTTTCAGACAACCTTAAACTGGTCACTAAAATATAGCTCAAGTGTCGTTTGAGTTCCAAATTTCTCTTCTTAGTTGAATCTTGAATTTATTATTTTATTTTTCATTAGATATTTCCATGGATACCTTTCACAACCTTTTAATGGAAAACATCAAATCCGTACTAAATGGCGTTATTCTTAGTGAACGAACACATAACCCATTAGCAAATATGGATAAAGGGATTCAATTGGGAATTTTATACGTAGTTAGGGGATATGAAATTTGAGGCAACATCTCAGAGATACTTCAACGGGACATTGGGGAGGAAATAACAAGAACATGAAGAACACAAAAGTAGAAGGCAGTACTGTATAGTAAGTAGTATACTATATGGGATCCACCTTAGCTCCATGTGCCCATGAATCTCACTAGTTATTGAGATCGTAGCAGTCAAAACACCCCTTCCTAATTGCAATGATGATAAAGCAGGTTTTTGGAACCGAACAGTACACTTTTCACTATTTTGTCATAGCGGCCACACCACCTACTGCCTGAGTGGAATCACACGAAGAGAAAGCGAAGTGGACCCAAACAGCAACTACCACATCATGTTAATTTAGCAGTAGATCAGTATCCATGGATAGATAGGTTTTGTTTCTATAAAATAATGGGATGGGATTTCTATTTTCTATGATTAATTGAGATTCTTGCAGTACCCCAACTCATCGGTCTTGCTTTGACAACTCTTATAGTCAGGCAAAGATGGTTTCAATTATGGTGGTGGAGCATTAAGGACACTGATGTAGCATTGTCACAGAAAATGGCAAGAAGTCCTGAAAAGAGAACGAAAAGATTAGGTGCCAGCATGTGTGTGATCGATGCAGGCTTGGGAGACACGAAATACTGTCAACTTTTGATCTTTGGTTTTAGACTTTGTTTGATGCTAAAAGGAATTGAATCTCCGGAACAATTTCACCTTTCTTTAGAGCCACTTTTTCATGAACTAGCTAGCTACTTTGGTTTTCCCATATAATATTTTGCACTTGTGTGTAAAGGAGAAAGCGAAGAAAAGGCTGGCCATGCGGGGGTGACTTTATCGGGGTCAAACATGAAGTGATGCCCTGCGGCCTGCCGCAGGGGCAAAGAGGGTTTAGATTGCGATTTCTTGCCCTACCAAAGCACATTTATCCAGTACTCCTAACTAATTTTTTTTGTTACAACCTTTGGTAATATGTTCTCTGGGAATAGCACTTGTCAAGGAAAAAAAACTAGGAGATGACTTTGAAAGAAACTAGGGTTTTTTCGCCGGGGCATTTGAAGGTTTTCTTTTTTCCTTTTTTTTTTTTTTCTCTGGGACATTCACTGAGTTTTAAAATACATAAGAGAGTAGCTTCGTCTTTGCTCTCATATTTTAGCTCAAGAATATTATGAGCTCTCTAAAACTTTTGTATTTTTAGAAATTTAACATTTTATGGAACAAGAAAAACACAGAACATCTCAAACTTTCATAAAAATATAAGATTTTCTAAGCAAATTTAACAATATATTACATGAAACCCCGAATTCTAGCTTCTTGAGGATCTTAATTTCCTTTACATCAAAACGCACCCCAGATTAAAGGGTAGCTGAGGAGCTATAATTATAAAGAAAGGGATTAAATTAAATAGAGAAAATAAATTAATTTGATATTTTTTTTTATCATGATCAGGGTCTATGTAGGCATGAGTGGGTGCCTTTTTTTTCCTTTTTTTTTCTTTTTCCCTTGCAAATTGATACCTAAGCTTGGAAATACCAGTGAGCTATGAGGTAACGGAAGTCCAAATGTTTCGATCAAGTTTTGAAGTTCAAACCTAAGCTTGAAGTGTAAGGTAGACAGAAGTGGTGTCTGTGTAGGTTACGAACTTAATAATTATAATCTCATGTAATAATCCCAAATCCACCTAAAGATAATTGAAGGAGAAAAGAAACATCAATAAGTATGTGATAAAAGGGAGTAGAATGGGAAAATTAGAGATCAAAAGATGTATCTTTTAGGCATAAAAAAGAGAAAAAAATAGTATCTAGGCTAGATCTTCAAATCGGTTAGAGTATATTGAGCTGGTGATGCTATTCAAAATATGCTTACGTGGGAATCTTTTGCTTTGCTGTAATCCTTGATTCAAAATCCCAAAAGCCAGAATTAGAAGACCAGCTCGAAAAATTTCTCATTGACCGAAAGAGAAATGCATTTGAGGAACAGCTAAAAAACATTTTTGTCGTCAGTCCTATTTTTTACCAGAGTGCTTTTGCAGGGAAGCCTAATGCACCCACAAGGCCACATATTCCCCCTCGAAATACCACAAACTCTCTCCCCCACAGATGTTCTTTCGTTTTTAATCTCTCTCAAGCTCTTGAGGTCTATATATATATATATATATATATATATATATATATATGATGCTACTGTCATTCTTTGCTTCTTACTGGTGATCATATGTGTGGGCCTGCCAAATTCTTATCTTTAACTAGACCCAATAAAGCTTAGTGTTGTAATTCATGTGTTCCATATACAGTCAGAAACAGCCTTTTACTGTAGTGAATAAAATAACTAACGAAGGATAAAGCAGAAGAAATTTTCATCTATGATACCGATTCCTGCATGCCAAAGGCTAAAGTCCAATCATTTACCTTTATACCAATCTCTTGATTAGCAAAACTCCTCTTCTTTCTACAATGTCAAGGAGACAGCTTGCTTGCACCTTGTGTGATTGGGGGATGTAGCCAAAATCAAAACACGTGATGTGCATCTGATAATTGTTTCCGGTAAAAAAAACACAATAAAGGGTCCTTTTCTTTTCTTTTAGAGAAGTAGAGAAATGGGGCATGAAAAAGCTAGCACCATGGGTTTCGTGATAATTCTCTCCATAGAGAGAGAGAAAGGGGAAAGGGTGAGTCTTTATCTCTCTCTTGAATTTCTCTGAGAATTGGCACGCAATACCTTGGATTTTTCTTCAACCTTTCAACCACATAGCCCAACATCAATCATCATGCCCTCCTCCTCCTCCTTGCCCCTCTCACTCTCTCTTCACCACCATCATCATTACCCCCTCATCACCTCCACTACCTCATCCCACCACGACTCCTTTATCACTCACCACCAACTTCATATCCCAAAACCAAAACGAGGAAAGGCACAAGAAGAAGAAGACGAAGAAGAAGAAAAGGAAAGCAAGAAAAAAAAGGTTCCCTCTTTTGAGAAAAACAAACCAGTTGCCTTTCAGCTAGAAATGTCTTTATTATAGATATTGAAGGGTCTTTTTCACCAAAGGATCCAACATCTACTCGGGGAATCAAGCGTCTCGGTCCGATCTTTAATTTGCTAGATCAAGCAAATCTCTACAAGGGTTTTCATTTTGTTTCTTTTTTCCATGTTCATCACTCGCGCGCTAAATATATAACTAGTTTGCTTTTAATATGTCAAACTTCTATTAAGTACTACTTATGGTATTTTTATGATTTTATATATTTTTGATGAAACCATGTTGATGCTTTTTGGCTATGTTTGTGTTTGTAATTTTGAATAGATCTTAATTAATCATTCTGATCACATCTCTATCTACCTATGTTTGTTTAAATGTTTAAAATTACATCAACTTTTTTCTTCGATTCTAGCTTGTCTCATGATATCTATGTAGGTGGAATTTATTGCTGCTCCCAAAGATATATGATTTGCAGTAAGTGGCTTTCTCTTCTTGTTGAAACCATCAACAATCGCACATAGTGCAAACTCCATTCTCAATGACCTATAAGCAAAATTTTAACATGTCACGCTGCAAGCTCATGGTACACATAATAAATTAGGGTTTGCTTCTTTCATGCATGAAAGATCATTATAGCTCCTTTCCTAACATCCTTACTTGATCTTCTTAAGGTCATCTATATATGGTATATATTCATCAGTACTATAACCAAGTCCATGGGAGCTTATAGTACGCATATGCCTATGCCTTCTTCAATATGTGTGTGTGCATGTGTGTGTGTGTGTGTGTGTGAGAGAGAGAGAGAGAGAGAGGGAGGGAGGGAGGGAGGGAGGGAGAGGGAGAGAGAGAGTATGCATATGCCTATGCCTTCAATATGTGTGTGTGTGTGTGTGTGTGTGTGTGTGTGTGAGAGAGAGAGAGAGAGAGAGAGAGAGAGAGAGAGAGAGAGAGAGTCTGTGTGTATGATGTGTTTGTCTCTGTCTACAGATGTGCTAACGTTAGATATGTCAACTAGAGTTATAGCTTGTCCAGAAATCTTGCATTTCTAGCCTGCATAAGGCCTTGGGGATGTATATCTTTTTTGTTTTTGTTTTTTTCAGTACTCAGTTGGAAAATTAGGAGAAGAGCATTGTTAATCCAGGAACCAGGTACTGATCAATTTATACATCATTCCCCGGTTTTCCATGTCTGAAGAATTTCATTTTCCATTTTGTCTCTTTGGCGCATAGGCATTCTCTTCTCTAATATTCTGACTTTTATCTGAAATTTCCTTGTACTCACATAACACTTTTCACATGGAAAATGATATGTCGTAGCAGGATTCTTCCATAATTAGAACAAAAAATCCACAGCCTTCGCGTGCGTTAACAGTTGCAGTCAAATCTTCAAAAATGCTTAGAGTCCACATTGCATCTCTTGAGATTTATTAAAAGACAACAGCTTGTTGATGGCTACTAAGTCTTTGCATAAAAATGCTTAGAGTTAACATAAAGAGAAATATTTGGAATACATACATGCATTCATACTTATACATATATGTATTTTGCAGTATATTTAAACATAAGGACAAAAATTTCTTAACTATCATAGGTTGACCCACCAAGCCCCGCTAGCTTTAATAATAATACTCGTTTGACCAAGCAATATGTATAAAAGTTAAACATTATAAACAATATAAGTTGTATGGTATTGATCTGTTTGAAGCCATTGAAGCTTGTTCATTGAGATGTCTACTCAAAGCTTCTGTACCTAAGCACGCCATGATGCCTATAGAGTCAACAAAAAAAAAAAAAGTGGCTTGCATGTTGTACTTCGAATATTAGGAGTCTAAGTGCAATTAGTGCTTTGCAAAACTATAATATCATAAGAGAACATATCTCCAATAAAGACTGCAAGAGTTTCTGCAAGTTGAAACGATGCGCGCAGTAGCTCCATTCATCAAAATCTAGGCTTTAATTCATTCATACCTCAATCTCCATCAACAACTATTTATCACAATATATATTGCTTCTTAATTTGACGTATATTGTATTTATAGTTTGCATTATTGATATTGTAATTTCTTTATTATAATTCTTTTGGAATTTTTTTTCAATTTCTATTCATCAATTTTCTTTTTCGGTTAAGATACACCGTTTTCATGTTTATTTGTTGAAAACTCAGTAAGTTTTCATTTTCCCCTTCCTTTTTCTTTTGCATATATGGTAGAGACGTGACTTTATCAAAGTCCTTGCTATGTACAAAACGTGACATGATTCCTGAAGATGAAATTTGGTCACCATAAATTACAGTCTATGGTGATAAAAAAAATTATTTTTATCAGGAGCTATGGTGACGGCTACTAGCTAGCTGAGCAGCATGGTCATATGGTTTTTAATCAACATAGGCTACAACATCGAATAAAAAAAAGAAGAGTTTTTGGTACCAAAAAAATTGGTCACAGGAACCACGAAGTGTTGAAGTTTTCATAACATTTGCAATGGTAGATTAATCCTCACACATGATATATGAAATCGTAAAAATACTACATATAAAAATTAGACTTTTCATGATTGTGTCATGGGCTACTAGGGCGATGGCATGGGTTGTTCCTGATAAAAATTAGCTCCTTTTAGGATAAAAGACTCTTAATTACTTAAAATGATAAATGTAGACAGAAAAAATAATGTATAGAAAAAGAAAAATAAAATCAAGTTATAGGAAGTACATATTTAGGTAATATGTGTAGTAGTTAGCTAGAAATAGCCTAGCTTTAGTTGTGAATGCTCTGGTTTTTATGTGGCAAGAACATGTGTGGCATGGTCTAGTATCTTTGCATGACCAATAGCCCCGGCTTTTAGGGTTTTATGGTTATTTATAGCTTTGTAAGCCCAAAAGATAAAATATTTAGCTCTTGCTTGATAATTGAGTGTATTTATACACTCAGTTCTTGAACTTCTTCATGTAGAATGAGATGTGACATTGATTGAGAATGTGTGTGCTTTCAGTTTTGTCCATACTTTTAGTATGTATAGGGAAAAAAAAACTATTGGCTAGCTATGATGACACTTGATTGTTGTGTCATACGACGGTTGTTGTGCCATGCACATCATTGGTGGAAATGTTAATGATGGACAATGTCATTAGCGTAGAAAATGATGCCTTCTCTGTATGGAAAAGGTTGTCTATATGTAGAAAAAAAATAATTATATGCATGAAGATTATGCGTCTGGCTCCTAGAAACCTAAAAAAATGCATAAAAAGGTATGTTGGGTAGGATTAGACAGACTAAGATCATTATGAGTATCGAAATGAAATTCTTGTTGTTTGGGCTAGAAACATTAATGGCCCTAACAACTAAATTTTCTTTTTTAATTTATGTATTATTATTTTCCCCCTAAATCTTTTAAGTAATCATGTTTGGAAGATTTTAACCAGCAAAAATAGAATAAGAAAATACTTATTGAATAAACATTACCTCAGTGGTTATGTTTGCATGAGAAATTTTACCTTTATGGTTGTGCTTTCATGAGAAATGAATGTTTTCCTTTTGTAGCTTTGTTAGCATGAGAGTTTTTCTTGCAATGGAGAGGAAGTTTTATCAATTTCCAATAGAAAATAGTATTATTTGGAAAATGAAAAATGCTTTGTGATCACGAAAGCAATTTTAAAATATTATGTAAAAAGGTTTTGCATGTTGAGATTTCAATAAATCTTACCATGGAGATTTTGATTAGAGATACAATAGAGACAAAGCGATCTTGTCATGGATATATTTCATTGAGTCATGGAGATTTCAATGGAGACATGAAGATTTTTCCAGGGATTTTTTTTTATGGAGATATATTTGGAGAAATGGGGATCTCGCTGTGGAGATTTTAATGAATTCATGAAGACTTTGATGGTTACATAGAGACATTGAGAAAACATCATTATTTTTATTTAAAAGTTCAAAAGATAGAGATGCAATTTTGAAAATTATCTAATCTCAAGTAGGGCATTATGAGGATTTTTTCTTGTTTTTTCATGTTGCATCTCTTTCTTCATGAATTGTTAAATATATCCTGTAAAGATCAATCTCTAGGGTATGACATTCTTCAATGTCATGACCATGGTCACAGTGAAAGTGATAGAACTTGTTAAGATTCCTTATGTTTATACCACTATTCATTAAAGGTGGATACTGCATAAAATACTTTCCCTGAATAACAGCAAACACCGCAACATGTGTAGTGATAAAAGGTGTGGTCAGAAGCTCAGTGAATGTTAGGCAATCATGAATGGATCCATTGGTGCTCCTATTGGATAATGTCCTAATAGAAGATTAATGGTGTTATAGAGATTCTGCTATTTGAAAATCAGAGTGTCCCTGTCTGATGACACTTGCTTCTTCTATTTGTATATGTTTCTTCATTTCTTGCTTTACATTCAAGAGAGTCATGTTAAGGAGAGTATACTTGAGTTATTATAATGAGTAGTTATAGACTTTACAAATCAAGGCCTTAGTGATAATTAGTTTGAGTAGATTTTTCATGTTTACATTTTCTTATTGAATCTATAGAGATATGCTCTAGTGCTCTCATCTTTTTATAGATGATGGTAAAAAGCTCATACGTAATCTTTTTAATTGTAATACTAATACTGAAAAAGAGATCATCATAACACATAGATCATGAAAGTTAATGATGGAGCTAGGTTTCAGATCGTGATACCACACCCTAGTATATCAATGAAATGTTGTTAGAAAAACATTGCACATGGCGTCACTCTTTTGTATCACAAGTTTTAAGATTTTTATGATGTTTTAGATGTGCTATCTAGGATATATAAGACCATCATAGTTATCCAAGTAGGCCTTTACAAATGCATATTTTTTAGAGAGGTGAGTGTATAACACTCGATGAAAAAATAAAGTCTTCTACTTGGTAAGAATAATGTTCATTCTTGAAAGGTTATACAATCATTAATCATGTCTCGTGTCTATATCTTTTTCATCAGGGAATATTCAAGTAAGAGTTAAAGGAGGATTGATAAATATAGCCATATATATGGCAAGAATCTATAAAGAAGTGTTATTTATAGCGAGAGTGGCTTCTTTGTAAAGTTGGAGTATCATGCATACTTTGCATGTCATTTTATCTTGTTCCTTCATGAAACTGAAGTTGTGTTTATGCCTCTAGTACACATGGTGGTGTTGCATGCTATATTTCTTGTTGATGGAATAAAAGAGTGTGAAGCCATTTTCGTAAGGCCCAAAACAATATTTTCTTTTTTTAGCACTTGCACTTTTGCATGGCCAATGGCTCTAGCTTCTGGCTTTTTATTGCTATCTATAACTCTTCCTTCCTAAAGGATGGGATTTGGCTTTTGCCTAATGACTGAGTGTATTTATACTCACAAATCTTGAACTTTATTCATGTAGAAGGAGACATATCATGGAATGATAAATTGGTATGCTTGTCAGTTCTATCCATGCTTTTAGTATAGGAATAAACTATTGGTTATTATGTATTACATGGTGGTTGTGTCATGCATGTTATTGGTGAAAATGTTAGTGATCAGAAATGTTATTAGCATAGAAAATGGCTTCTACTCTGTATAGGAAAAGTTGTTAGCATGAAAATTTTATGTTTGTGGCTCCTAAAAAACTAAAAAACACATAAAAGGGCGTGCAATGATAGGATTGGATAGATTGAGATCAGTATCAATGTTAGACAGGAATTCTAGCCATTTGAGCTAGCCTAAACAACTAATTTTTTTATTTAATTTGTGTATTATAAACAAACATACATATATTCTAGCAAAGTGACTTGCCATGATTTCTAAAAATTTAAACATTTGAAAAGACTTGTTATGAGGTTTTTCAAGTCAATTTTTAAAAATCTTTTTCTTATAAAAAGTTATGTGTTTTTAGGAACACTAGATTTATCATAACAACCAAAAATAAAATATATAATTATAACATTATCTTAAATAAACTAACTAAACCAATAGAAGCATTTATTTAAAGTATTTAATATATAAAAGAAGGAATAACAATATATTTTCATTCATATTTATTCTATTAAAAAAATATTCTCTTTAAATATAAATTTGATAAATTTATTCAAATAAAAGAAAAAAATATCATGATAAATTTAAATTTAAATAATACATAATCAAAACAAGTGAAAAATATTTATAATCACAATTACAAAGATTTGAAATATTAAACTATACTTTTTTTTTACTTCTATCTTTTTGTTTCTTCAAATAATTCTACATTATAGAATGAGAAATTCAGAATAAGTTATATAAATAAATAATGAATAAAAAATTATAAAACATAATTGTAGAATATTGAGTAGTAAATAGCATGTATATCTGTTGTGCAATTGTATATTATTTTTCTTATTTTTGCTAAGAAAATAAAAGAGAAAAATTAATTAAAAGAAACAAGAACTAAAAAAGAAAGAGAGAGAAAAAACAACTTGAAAAACTAACAATAGTCCAAATTAGAAACTTAATATTATATATTTCTTTCTTTTTAAAATTCAAATCTAGTTAAAGAGTTATCTTCTTCTTCTTCTTCTTCTTTTTTGTTTTGTATGAGAAGTCCTATAGACAAAAAGATGACAGTGTGGAGATGGAACAATAAAGTGTAAAAAAGAAAGTGTCGAGGAACTTTCAAACTATTTAACTAGATGATTTGCATTAAAAAATTATTCAACTCTTTGAAATACATTAAAATCAATATACAATATATGTGGCATATTGCAGAAGACCCATAAGATATAAGATCTCACTGGACAGTATAAAAGCTTTTATATGATTATATTGTTATAAAATGGTGAATTTTTTATTCTAACAATAAAAAATGTATAATAAATAAAAAAGAGAATAATAAATATGATATTCTTAATTAGGGTACAGAAAACAAAAAAACATGTGTACACTACTAGAAAATTAGAAACAAAAAAATAAAACATCGATGGAAAATATTCCATCATAGTTTAAATTGCAACAGAAATTTTTCATTAATAACTTCAGATGAAAACAGTGATGGAAATAAAAAAATTCAATTAGCAAATGTGTTATATCACCAAAGAAAATATCATTAATGATTTTAAGAGAAATTACAACCTGACAGGAGGCTCTTCACAACACATTTTCCTCTCCTATAAAAACTTAAAAAAAAAAAACCCAAAACCCTCTTATTTTCTCTCTTCAAATCTGACCACAACAAAATACAAGCACCAATATAACAACTCTATCAAAATCTAAGCTTCCCCTTTTTTGGTTTCTTTTATTGTTAAGCTTCACTCTACCAAGTAAATAAACCCATTCATTTATGTTTTAATTTAATCTATTAAAATTTATTTGTAGTATTTGTAATTTACTTGTATATTTGAGTGTTTTACTTGTTTTATAATGATAATTTTATTGTATTAATGTAGGATTTGTATTTTAGGGCTTGTTTGAGATTTGGGTAAAATGAATTTAATTTGTCACTTGATAAGATTGAATGTGATTTTATAACTCATTTGTGTTAGAATTAAGAAATGATGAGTAATTTAATGGATACCAATTATTATTTTTTTTATCAATTTTATGTTTAAGTTGAAATTCAAGGAAAAATAATTTTGTTTTGAATTGATAATAATTAAACTATATTAATTTATATTGAATAAGTTTGAATTGAAGAAATGATGGATAATTAGTTGAGTCCCAATTAAAATTTGTCAATTTACGGTTTTGTTGAAGATTTAGGAAAAATTAAATTAATTGATATTATTTATTCTTTAACTAAATAAATAATAGGTTGTTAGTTGGGTACCAATTATTTTTTTATAGATTTTATGGTTTGGTTGAAAATCTATAAAAAATTAAATTTGTGTGGAATTAATAACAAATTAGAGTTAAGTATGCTTCAACTTATGAAGTATTTGATAGTTATTAGATTATATATTTTTTTTTAAATTGAGGGAATTGAGTTACATTGAAATGAAATAAATGATGGGTTATCAAAATGTTATTGTGATTTATTATTTTTTTACGTTAATTATGATTTATTTTTTTATAAATAGTTGAATTTGTTATTGGTATGTTATATTATCATTTTAGTATGAGTAAGATATTTGTTGGTGCTTTATAATGCATTATAAATATATTTGTTGGATAATTTTGTTGTATGTTTTTCTTATTTGTGTTCCTTATTTTCTTTTAGATACCAAGTTTTCAAGAAAAAAACATGTTTAAGTCCAATAAGAGCGCTCTTGCTTTATCAAGTAGTAGTGTTGGTGATCGTACTATGAATCTAGATGAGGATTATGAAAAGACATCTTTTTTAAAAGTTATTGGTCAAGGTTCAACAGTTGAGGATCATAGATCGGGCATCCTATCATTGATAGAGCTCATTTTAGGTAAATGGATAGCATAATGAAATGGTGACCTCCCAATGTAATTATTTTATCTTATGATATTATTTGTTTTTATTGGATTATTTTTTAAGTTTTAAAATTATATGAAAATGACTTTATTAAATTGATTTTCATGTTCTTCAATATTACAGCCACTTGTTTCATTACATTTAAGGTGAAGTGGTCATTTGAAGAACCATTGTTTCAATGGAGTCAACTTGTTAACATCCTGAATAGACGTATATGATAGATGTTTGGTGGGTAAAGTTTAAGGCTAGATAAATAATCTCAAATTCTATTAACTAGTTTTTAAAAATATAAAAACTAATTCATGTATGAACTCAATTAAGAAAGCTATTTTTAGAAGCATTCTTTGAAGTTTATCGATAAAAAAGCGGAAGTGTTCATTTAAGTTTTTTGATAGTTATCATTGGTTTAAAATTATTTATCTGCATCAATAATAGATATGTAATTAAATTTCAAAACTTGATTTTTTTTTTCATTTTATAGGAAACATATTACACCAACATGATTGAGAGATTTGATGAAGACTATTCCACCCATCTTCCTTACGATCCTCATGTGTAGTTGATGGTTGTTGTACGTGATGGACCCAGTAGGAATCAGGTTTATAGTTTGTCTATGGCATCGACCTAAGAATCAAAAGAGGATCATATTATTTCAACCTTAAAAACACCGTATGTCGATCCAAGCTATTCATCATTGGAATTTGATGAGATTGAGTAGAAAAAGGTTTAGGAACAAATGATTGTTGAGATGGAGAGAATGAGTGCACAACTTTTATAACAAAATAAAAAGTATTGAGTTCAATTAAGTGTAGCTATGGATGTACTTTTTCCTCCCCTCCTGTACCTTCCACTTTGACATTTTTTCCTCCCCCTCCACCCTACCTTCAACAACTCTGATGTGATGTACCAGATATTTCAATTAGAATTTTAATAGTTTCTGACCAGGTAACTTTTATTGTTCATTTAAAAAAAATTAATGTTTGTGTATGAAATTATATCTATTTCATTATTGTACACTATTTATATGAATTTGCTACTAAATCTTTCAACCGGGAAAACTCACATGTTTGTGTAATCTTGTTAGGTTGCTAGCTATGATTTTTGTTGTTATTGTGATTTTTGTAAGCAATTATTGGTTCGGGGATTATAAAACCCTAAACATTAAAAAAATTGAAAACTTTTATGGAATCGTCAATGAAACATCAATTCCATCGGTATTTATGTTGGAAATTCAACCTTTTTAATTTTATTATTTTATTGATAAAAGCTTATTTTTACACGCTAATGTCCCATCAACAATTCCATTGACATTTGAAATTGCCAACAAAATAAAAACCTTGAGGAGTTAATTTCTGATGATAGTATTTTATTGCTAATATTTCTATTGGCATTCTCCAATACTGACAGATCTTCCTTATATTTTTGGTAGGGGTATAATTTTGAATTTGTTAACATTATTTCTCCTTCATTCCCTTAATAAATGTCCATCCGCCCTTCCAATTTCTTAGGAAGTAAAAAAACAAATTAGTTATTTTTGTTTTAAAAAAATATATTATTCTTAGTTATTTATATTAGTCAATGCTATTAATTTTTAGCAAATTTGAAAAATAATAAAGAAGGGAGTTAAATTATATAATCATTATATTTGAGTTTAAGCACACTTAATTGAGGTTGCAAAAAATAAATAATAAAATATTTATTTAGGTATTGAAGGAATATAACTTTAATAACCAAAATCACAAAAATAACTATTAAAAGGTTGTTCGAAGTAAGAAAATGATTAATTAAAAAAAAGACAAGGAAATATAAAAGACAAAGACCTTGGCTTAATACCTAACATAACCCGGTGTTTGGGAATATGGTAGCGGTTGTTTTTTAAAATGTTTTTTGCTTGAAAATACAACAAAATAAAAAAAAAACTATTTTTAAAAATTATTTTTGATATCAGCACATCAAAATGATCTAAAAAAATAAAAAAAATATTAATTTCAAGTAAAAAAAATAAAATATAATTTAATTTTTTAAAAAAATACTTTTAAAATATAAAAAAAATAAGAGGCATACATGGAGCAAAACGAGTATATATGTTTTTTTTACATCTAAAACTTTAAAAATATATATTTCTTAAATCATATAATGTAATTGTATGTTTTTTTGTTTACAAATTTGTTTTGCGATGAGACCTTTCATGTGAAAGTGGCATTGGTCGGTTTTATAATTGTGATGATTATTATTTTTAATTTGTAACGTAACAATGTGGATAATTAATACAAAATCAATGGATAAGATTTAGAAGTAAGGATAAGGATTGGAGAACAATTTAGGGATAAAATGTATTTAAAAAATCAAACGTTATTTAGTTTAATAGAAGAAAGATATAAGCATGTGCTATATATAAATAAACTTATAAATATTTATATAATGCTATCAAAGACTAAAATATATAAAATTCCTAGCAAGCATACTAAATATATATTTAAAGAAGCATAAAAGAATAAAAAACAATCTTACATACATTCTAAAGAAAAAAAAATTCAACAAAATAAAAAAAATAATACTTGTTGAAATACTTTAAAATTAATGAAGTTTTATTGTTATGAATAATAAATCATTTATCTTTAATATTTTATTACTCATTTCTCAGTGCAAAGAATTTTTGTAATAAACTTTCTAAGATTCCAACTCCACCAACTTAGATTATATGCATTTCTAAATAAGGTATTTGAACTAAAAAATATATAACTCAAATATTTTTCAACAAGATGGATCTAAGCTCTAGATTTTAAAGTAAAACCAAAGCTTAAAAGTTAAATGAGAAAAAAAATGTTAAAATATAAGGTGAGAAAAGATGTATATATATATATTAAAAAACATTATATGAAACTCAAGCTTAAAAGTGAAATGAGAAAAAAAAAAAACCTTAAAATATAAGGTGAGAAAAGGTGTATATAAAAAATATTGTATGAAACTCTTCCTTCACCTCCCTCTTTTTTTTTATAATGGATTTTAGAAGCTAAAAAATTAAAGAATTAATTATGATAATAATGAAAATCAGTTCATACCATTATCAACATTTATTAGCCATCATAAATCAAGAATTAAACTTGAACATGGTGGTCATAAATCTAGATTTTTTAGTAGAAAATAATTGTTCAGGTTTTGTAGAAAAAACTTCTAAAAGAAACTGTTAACATTCATAGGTTGAACTGGACAAAACAATGTGCTCAAAATAATTCTTCATGGACTAGGTCTAAGTTCAAATTTTAGTTGACAAAAATTAATCTTTTGAAGCCCAAAATATTATTTTATAATAAACTCAAACCTAAGCCCAGGCCTGAACACGTGTCGAACCAGTGCATGAGTGAGTTTAAGTCTAAAATCTACTCTGTTTAGGATACATTTCCTTTAAAAGCTTAAGTGCTTTTGGGGATCAGTTTTAACTTTTCAAATTTTCACTTTACAAACACCAAGAAAGTTTTATTTTTTTTTCTATATGTGATAGAGAGTTTTTTGTTTTACCAAAATATATCAACCAAAGGGTCTTTAAGATCAATTTCTAATTCAATCATAATTAATTTAAATCATATTAATGTTTCATGTCAAACAGCTTATATTAGAGATTGGATTTCAAAAAAAAATTAGCCTAAAAATTGAGTAGATCTCACTTTCAATTTGAACTCAAAAAACCTTCTCATTTTCTCTTGAAATCTATTGCCCATCTTCTTCTTCTTTTCCTTCCTTTCCTTCTCTTTTTTTCTATAAACCATTTAGCCCATTTTCTTCCTTTCACTCTCATCGAAAAACAGTAGCTTCCACATCCATTGAGCCTACCATAACCATAACAACATCGTCCCTTCTCTTTATTTCCTCTTCTCCTCCCATCGTTGGCTACCAAGAGAAGAGCTACTAATTTCTTCTTTGACCAAACACCTCCCTCCCCTAGCTATGTCATCTTTCTCTTTTTTCTTTTTTACTCGTCAAAGGAAAAACAATAAATATTGTCCTCTATTCTTATGACCATACCAGATAGCGACAATGACAATAAAGTTGTCTCCCTCTACCATTAGCAACAGCAGTAAAAGCATCAATAACAAACTTATGACAACCTTCGTAATAATGTCAACTTCCCAAGCATGTAATCCTCATTTCTGGTTGCAACAACATATAACATATCTAAAACTTTTTTCCTTGCGAACCACTATATTAGATAACAGTAGACTACACCATCGAGGGGAGAAAGAGTAGGAAGATGTGATCTATTCAACTCGACCATCAATACACCTTTAAGGGTCTCATGTGCGAATCCACATGCTTCCTTCACCGTCAACTTTGGAAGATATATTTTACTCTTATTTTTCAATTTTAATCACTTATTATATATTTTGTCTTGTTTATTTATAACTTTTAAAAGTGTGGATATTCGTGTTTATTAACGATATCTCTAAGGATCTAAAACCATCAACGACTTTTATAGAGGCATAAAAGTCTCATGATGAGGGTGGAGAGATGGGATGTATTGATATTTGAGTTATTTGAGGTATTAGGCTTATTTTATATATGTGTGTGTGTGATTTTTTTATATTTATGTGTTATGTATTTTCAAGCCCATTTTAGGCTTATTGTGTGTTTCTTTGTCGATTTTGATATGTTCTTAATATATGTTTTGAACCATTATTAATGGTTTTTTTTTTTTAAAAAAAATCATCCTTAGTGTCAAAATGTTTTTCAAAGTAGAAATTTCTACATAAAATGTTTTGGAGTTTGCTTTAGTGTCAAAACCTTGTATTTAGTTATACTTTTAAATCACAACGAAGACTAGTATGTGTTTTTTTTTTAATTATTGGGATATGTCTTATAATTTTTTGAAAAATTCAATAATAATCTCATGTTGAAATTGTATTTCAGCTTTTTTTTTTATTTTCAACTTTTCTTCCTTTTTTTTTTAATTTTTCCCTTTTAATTTTAATTTTTTAATTTTTCATTAGGGCCTACTCTTTGTCAAGTCTTAATTAACCAAACTCATCCTTGCCAATAGTGAAGTCACCCAATAGACTAACCAGTAAACTAAATTAAGAGTAGACACTGAAATAAAAAGATAAAAAAATCAAAATTCTAGTAACTGAAATAGAAAAATTAAAGAAATGGCATTTAATTAAAAATAATAAAAGAATGGGTATTAAATATGTTGTTTTTTATTAGAAATTCAGGTGACGATGATGATGAAATATTTAAAGCCAAATATATATATATATATATATATATATATATATATATATATATATATATCTTTTTTTTTAAAATAGCTCATGTAGAGTTTTAATCTCATGTATGTACATCTACGATCTTCTCTTGGAAATTAATATAACAAAGACATGGCGTGATTATTATTATTATTGTCATTTTGCAAAAAGAATTTCCATTATTATGAAACTTGAGAGAGAAGAGGGCTCTTTTTAGAGGTGATCATTTTTGGTTCGGTTCGGTTTTTTCCCAAAAAATACAACCAAACTTAAAAAAAAAAGACCCGAAACTGAACCGAAATCGGCCCAAACCGACCGGTTTTGGTCCGGTTTTTTATCCAAAAAACTGGAAATATGCATTTTTTTGGACTTTTTTTGGCTTTATTGGCACAGTGTTACCATGAAAAAAAATTAAAGCTTCTCCATTGTAGCAGGATGCATAGCAACCACAGAGTTTCATCATTGATTGCCTCATCAACAACAAGACAATTGACAGACTTCTTTCGCTCTAAAATCGCAGTCAAAAAATCTTTCTTACCACTTTTCCTATAATTATTTACGCATAAACAAGTTTGGTTACCCCACATTGAAGACACTAAATCAAAACCCAGTAACCAAAAACTCAATGAGTATATAGTGTAAGAAATCCATTCTTGATTCTTTCAAAATACAGTCAAGGCAAATAAGCTCATAAGAATAAACCAAACAAGTAACAACAATCATTCTTCAAAAAACAAAAAAAACAAAAAACCTCATATATTAAAAAAGTTATGGGTTTTTCTGTTTACTTATAAACAAACTAACAATCACATCATAAGCAAAAGAAAAAAAAAAGGTAGATGAAACTTGAAACATACAGGTCAGTGGAAGAGGAGGGCTGGCTAGAGCTTGGATCCTCCATTGATTTTGAGATTTTGCTAGGGTTAATGAAATTGAGAGTGGTCGTCTAAATTTAAATGTTTGATTTGCCTGTATTCTTCTCTCCTGGGGCTGGGGGTGTGAATATTTATATTATATATTTGCAGTGTTAGAGGTGGGGTTAGCAGAGAGGGAAAGGGGGCGACAGATGCTTTTGCTTTGGCAGTTTGTTAGGGTTAGGCAAGAGGGGGGCAAAAGTTTGTATTTATACCAGTAGAAGTGGTGCTTACTGGTTAGGGACCTTTTTTTTTAACCGGTTCGATTCGGTCCGGGTTAACCGGTTTTTGCATTATAAAACCGAAAACCGAACCTAATCGGGATTTTTTCTAAATATTCTAATTGGTTTAATCAGTTTTTTTTCTAGGTTTGGTTTTTCCAATTAATTTTTTATCTGTTTTCTCGGTTTATTCGGTTTATCAGTTTTTTGAACACCCCTAGCTCTTTTGGTTCGGATAAACATATCCATTGTCAATGTGTGATGGACATCAAATAGCGTATAAACTAGGATAATTTTTTTTCAATAAAAAAATAATTATACATGTTTCTTTGACATTTTTCTTTTAATAAAAAAAACTTGAAGTATAAATTGAAAAGCTTGTGCATGCATTTAACTAAATAAATTGAGAATTATTTGTGTCTATAAATAAATAAAAAGTCATTAATGATAACTAAAGTTGAAATTAAAAAAATCAATAGATAAATGTAAATTAATATATTTGATCTCGCAACAGGCCATATAATCAATTATGTTCAATGACTTTGTTTAATAAAATTAATTTTTTATTTAATCAAATAATAATATAAGTAGACACATACATGAAATTGATTGAATAAAATAAAAGGAAAAACAATATTATGCAAGGTTGCACATATTATATATATTATCCAAAAATACATATTTATCATTTTTAAAAATACATTTTATATATCTAAAACATAAAAAAATATAGATGAATTAGAATAATCTCTTTAAAAATTAAATACATAAAAATAATTATAAAACAACTAGTATTTTAAAATGCTAAATGAAAAAAAAAATAAAAAATCAGAGAGAAGGGGTATTAATTTGAATATAAAGTAAAAAATTATTAAATAAATCATGTTAAAAAATAATATCATTTAAAAAAAAATCAAAATAAGAAAGAAAGAAAAAAGTCAGGTGTTGTTGGGTCTAGCCTATTTGGAAAGGGCTCGCCCACATGGGACCTTATTTTTTAAAAAACAAATATCGATGGTGTCGTCCGCCCCTATGTTTTTGAAAAACATAAACTCAGGTAACACATCATTTGTTTTTCCCGGATTTTGGCTATTATAGTGGTTATAAAAATGAGGCTGGCCAATTTTTGGCCTATAAACCCAATTTTCAACTCATTGTTTACCCAAAAAAACCTAGAAAACATTATAGACATCTTGATAAACCCATAAATAGCCTTAAAAAACTTCATCAAAACTCGAAACCAACTCTTCTCGAGATTAGATATGGTTTGTTAGATAGTTTGAAGGTGGAAAAACACTTAAGTGGAACTCCTCCCGTCAAATGAAACTCGTTGCCACCAAGATCGACTATTTTAGTGGCCGAAATTAGTGTCAACACTGATTTTCTATCTTTATTACTAGAATTCATTGACTTTCTTTCCTCTCTCAAACAAGAGACTTTAAATTAATAAAAATAAAGTTTTGGACTAAAATTGATTTTTGTTTACAATTTTAAAAATTGGAGGGATGAAATATTTAAAATTCATAAAGTATAAGGATTGCATTGCTCATTTCACTTGTCAGTGATATATATTGAAACTTGCATCTTGAAGATTATTATGGAAACTTGCATCATGAAGATTATTAGAAAGATAGAAAGATAGAAAGATAGTAGAAGAAAAAAAAGTAAAATGCTTGGGAGAATATTCAAGAGACAATTGATTTCAATCAAATATTAGATAAGCTCTAAAATAAATCTTTAATAGCTAAGTTTTCATTTGTTTTGCATCTTGAACTTATTAATGGATTTTTTTCATTCAATTTCATATACTTGTTGATGTGATCTTCATATAAAACTTGTTTAAACTTAGTCTCATCCAAACATATCATTAGTTCATTTTTCATTTAATTGTTACCATTAAAATATAAAATATTATAAATATTAATATGTGATCTATAGGTCAACATTCTTTTCTTCTCACGAGCTAAAAACTGGAAAAAGTATTTATGGAACTTCATCAGAATAAAGCAAGTTTAAAAAGATCCTCTCTATCAGCCGAACTAGATTAAGCCAATTCCCGATATTCTACAATATATTTATTAGACCCATTGATGTATAACAAGTAAGACTACAAAACATAATGAAATTCAAATCAATCAAGAGATTTTCCACTAAATATCGCATATGTGCAGCGTTGTGGCGATCGTCTTTTCGGGCCGAGATCAGCAAAAAAACATGGAGTTACCACCTAGTATTTTGATCACTAGGAACACAAACTGGTCTAAAAGTCTAGATAAGAGGACTAATTGTGAATAGAGAAGACGTATCACTCCTAGTACATTTTACCTAAGGTAAGCTGCATTATTTATTTGTCTCATATAAACTAAGGTATTTTTGTATTTTCTAATTGTTGGTCTGTATAAGGTTTTCAAAAAATTCTCCTCGGTAAATAGATTTTTATCTTATTAGATTAAAACTTAATCATTCTAATGTCAAAACATAATTGTTTTTCATTTTTCTTTTTTTATTTGGAATATGTTTTATATATAAGTTCGTAATCCTTGATATTTGAACAAACAAAATAAATTTTTTGGTATTTTTAAATTGTAGGCCAATGTATCATGAATTTCATTAACCGACTATTAAATCTACAAATATATGCAAAGATAACAACAAAACTATTTTTCTTGAATTTTTGTATTTAAAGATTCTAAATCATGCCTTATTTTTTTTTAATGCAAATATGACTTTTTATTTTTTAAAGACATGGTCATATACACATAAATAAAAGTGAAGTTTTTTTCCAAACATGGATTTTTTATATTTTTATATTTTTTTAATTTGAAGAAAAGAAAGTATATTTAATATTGATTTAGTATCTTACAGTATAAATCTATAGCCCCAATATTGAGCGAAACGGTTAGAAAAATATGTGAGGAACCCACAAATAATTTAAAAATGATCTTTGATTTTTTCAGAATTCTTTGAAATTATTTGGGGTTTGTTGGAAAAAACACCAAAAAAAATTAACACAACCCGAAAATCAGTAGGGTGTGTCTGCAAAACACGCCTTTAACCAAAAATTTAAAGGCTTAAAAAATGTATTAAAGTCGTGTTTAGCAAACACGCCTTAAGAACATAAAAACATTTTTGTTTTCTTGACAAAAAATGACTTTGTCAAACACAGTCTTATGGAGAATGGACTCAGTCTAGCCACTTGGGTTGGGTTTCTTAACCTAAAAACCTAAACCCACAAACGAATCCCAGAAACAACAACGAAAATATAAAGATCAAACGAATTTTTTGGCTTGAATCTGGTGAAGAACACGAAGATAAAATCCAAAAACATGACTTCAAAAATAAAACATATTATATCATATCAAAGGCATATACATATGTGAAATTAACATTTAAGTAAGATTTTAGGGCTATATCATTACAATAATCAAACAAAAGCCACAATTATTTTATTTTTATGCAAAATAGAAACGACAAAAAATAAATTAAAAGCCATTAAATCGATGCTTTCAAGCTATAAAAGACTTGGATTAAAGATCAAATATTATGCATGCACATATACGAACCATTAATCGACCGAAATAACACCAAAAACAATGATCTAAGACAAAGTTCATCCAAAGAACACCAACTCATAATGCCCAACAAAGCCTAAACCTAGAAAAAAGCATCCAGACTCAGAATAAAAAACTAAAGCCTATTCATACGAGTCACATACACACATATTGACATACTAAAACCTTCAGAAAAAAAAAAAAAACATGTAAGACACAGAGA
>Ga0325403_1000498_pt1 | contig 27765 bp, 18 predicted proteins | sample PopdelMetagenome_19_FD_205665 | JGI IMG/M metagenome (GOLD analysis project Ga0325403, IMG submission 205665) | Populus deltoides microbial communities from Bellville, Georgia, United States - Xylem-PdKOR-R4 | ecosystem: Host-associated > Plants > Phyllosphere > Stem > Wood/Secondary xylem... | reverse complement strand
TACGCAAAGTCATTGTTACCGTCACATGTAGACATGAACTGGCTTCTCAAGGGTTCACATGCACATTTTGCCATGGTCGAGTGCAAAACAGCAAATACATTGTTAAAAAGATTCCAGGATTTCTAAATATGATCTGCCTCACAGGATAATAATGACGTCTTCATGTATTATCTCCTTCCGGTCCCCTTCCAAAGAATCATAAACCTCTCGCACAGAAGGGACTCGCTCTGAAGATTGGATTCTTGATGGATTCCTCTTCACAACAGGGAGGGGAGCTGGCCTTTGGCTCCAACTATCGGTGGCTGGCTGTATTAGAGAATCAATAGAGAAATGATGATGGTGATTAATCCTTTTTTTTTCTTCATCTTTTTGCTGGTGGTTGACTGTATTATATATTTTTTTGTTAGTGGCTGATCAAATAAAAAGGCTAGCACTCATTTTAAAACATTTTTAAATAAATAAACAAATAAAGACCAAGGACACTTGCTTTTTTTTATTATTAAAATTAGAATTATTCCAGATAACTTTACAGATCAAGTTAATTACACATTCCAAGATGTTGTTTTTGTTGACTTCGCACTCCAGTCAACGAAGAGGTTATTAGTCCGATATGGCTGTTAATTTTTCCGGCCCCCGTATATTTTGTCCACTTGTCCCTTGCATTACCATAGTGGATTATTCCATTCAAAGTCATTTTCCAGTGTGTTAAAATATTTTTATTTAGAAATATATATTTTTATTTTTTAAAATTTATTTTTATATTAGTATATCAAAATAATAAAAAAACACTAAAAAAATTATTTTTAAACAAAAAAATTAAATTTTAAACGAACATTATTTTAGCCGCACACTTTAATCAGTTAAAGAACTATAAAATAAATAAAGATGCCACTATTGTATTATTGAAGAGAGAGAGAGCGTTGGTGTCCCTAATTAGTTCCCACTCTTTTAGCTCTGTGTTTACGAGTCGCGATTACAATATTCATTGAATAATATAACACAAAGCAGACTCTGTATTTTAAGGAGTAAGATTCACAATTAATTTTATATTATTCAGAGTGAGATATTCTCAATCTTTTTCTCGCTGGTTTTTAGGTACCTTTTCATGGAGGATGGATGGATTAATTTGTTATATAGCAAGAACATGGAACCATCACTTCATTAGAAGGCGTCGAGACCTTTCCTAATTAACTATCAAAATAAGGATTATGGCAGAGATAAACCAAAGTTTATGCCAGTAAACTCAAATAAGGCAACGCGTTTTCTTCCCAACTAGCACAAGTTGCCAGCCCTCGGCCCCATATTAAGCACAATTCTTCAATATTCACTCACTGGTCAGTGGTACGTACGTACGCAGGCGCAGTTTGTGACCCAACTCCAGTTCATGGCCAATTTGCAAACGTTTCCACACCCATATGAGTAGCCTTTTTTGTTTTTAAACAGACAAGATAACCCATCCATACTAGAAATTTGTAAACAAGGAAAAATCTCCACACTCATCCAGTAGGCTCCTTCCATTCACACTTGCTCGGGCCCTACCCTATAATATTAAACCGTCCAATCCTACAAAGCACAGACCATGTCTTAAAAGAGCCAAGCCCCTCCCTAGTCCCTCCTACTAAAAAACTATCACCCCTTCCCTTCCACCACCCCACTCACCATGGGCAGCCTAGAGATCCAAACACCATATACCTCCTCTAGACCCACTGACCTTGAAAAACCCATCGCTGATGCTGTCGAAGACGACGACGTATCCCCTATCGAGGAGGTCCGACTGACCGTGGCCAACACGGACGACCCAACCCTACCTGTATGGACCTTCCGGATGTGGTTCTTAGGCCTGATTTCATGCAGCCTTTTAGCTTTCCTCAACCAATTCTTTTCTTACAGAACCGAGCCGCTTGTTATAAGCCAGATAACCGTCCAAGTAGCTTCACTCCCTATAGGCCGCTCCATGGCTGCTGTGCTACCAAAAACCAAGTTCAAGATTCCTGGTTTTGGGTCCAGAACTTTCTCTCTCAACCCAGGTCCGTTTAACATCAAAGAACACGTACTCATTTCTATATTTGCTAACGCCGGAAGTGCATTTGGTAGTGGATCTGCTTATGCTGTTGGTATTGTCACTATCATCAAAGCATTTTACGGAAGGAGTATTTCTTTCTTGGCTGGTTGGCTTCTCATCACCACTACTCAGGTAAATCTTGGTGTTCTTTTATCCCAAAAAAAAAGGTATTCTTTTGTAATATTTTTGAAAGCAAAATTTGGTCTTAGTTTTGGTTTCAAGTTGGGTAAGCAATGAAGTTCCTCTTTTTTTTCTTTTCTTTTTCCCCTTAGCATTTTGGCCCTTTTGGCCTGGTTGTTTGGAGCTTGTCGTTACCGTATATCTAGCTGTTTTTTTTTTTTTCAATGGCTATATTTTCATAAAACTTCTAAGAAAATCTTGCATTTATTTTCAAGAAAAAAGAAGTGTCACGATTTGGATGTGAAAATTCTGCTAATTAAGCATTGATGTGGCGATAATTTGAGTGATTTGTGTGCATGATTGGCAATGGTAGGTGTTAGGATATGGCTGGGCAGGGCTGTTGAGGAAGTATGTGGTGGAGCCAGCCCATATGTGGTGGCCTGGCACTCTCGTTCAGGTCTCTCTTTTCAGGTATCTCTCACTCCCTCACTCTACAGACCCCTTGCTTTTTTTTCTTTCGCAGTAGGAAAAAGTTATTGAGCAATTTGACGCACTGCCCCCGCCCTGAAATGTAACTAAAAAGCTAAAAAGAAAAATACCAAACAATATCTTCTTCCACATCACCACTTTTCCGTCCACACATCTTGTGCAAAAAGAGTTGTTTTTATTTATCTAGATTTTGCTGGGATTGATTATTATTTCAATCATAATATATAGTTGCAGTAATTAATTACTTGTCGATAGCTAAAGTAAATATAAATAATTTCTTACACTGGATAACATGTGAAATGTCCCTTTTCCTAGGATTCGATATCTTTTATTATTGTGCTCATCCCCGCCTTTTCTTCCATCGAGTCAACTAGAATCTTAAGTTGGCTTGGCTGATTCGGTGTGATTAATTTAGTAATTTGTTCGTGGCTTAGAATCTGTCTAACAACGCTGCTGTCCGCGGTTTTTTTAAAAATTTGTATTTTTTTATTTAAAATTAATTTATTTTTAATGTTTTTAGATAAATTTAATCTTTTAAGATCAAAAATAGATATTAACAAACAAAAAGAATTATTTTTTAAAAAATATCACCTTTAAAAATAACTCCAATTATAATATCAAAGAATGTTTAAATGGTGAGCGTGCTTTTAACTTAATAATTAGGAAAAAGAACTGTTGACTTTCCACGGAATCAAGCTAACTTCTTGTGAAGAAATGGATGGTGGACTGGTGGAAGTTACTAAGTTTTTGCTACTTGACAGCTCATGAATAAAAAATACACGAAGGCACAATTAATTCTCACTTGAACTGGGCGTGATAACACAAAAGGTTCAGGTGTCTTTTTCAGTGTTCGTAAAAGTTTTCTAAATTAATAAAGCTGACATCAAATCTCAATTGGTTCGATATATCCTGTTTTGTATTGCGTTTGAAACAGGGGCAGCTAAAATTTGAATTTTTTTAGAAATTTTTGAATTGTTTAAATATTGTGATAATATTAAAAATAATTCTTAAAAAATAAAAATATTATTTTAATAAATTTATAAAAAAAACACAGTAAAAAACAATTATTATTACACTGCAAAACACCAAATCAAAATGTAAAAGAACATTATCCGTCAAGGATATAACAAGAGTTTGTTTGGCTCTGTGGTTGAACTTGCGTTTGATTAAATTTCAATTTTTTTTTTTTAAAATTGAGTGCGGTTTGTATTTTTTGGATCGTTTTGATGTACTGATGTTAAAAATAATTTTTAAAAAATAAAAAAATATCATTGGCATGTATTTCAACACAAAAAGCTATTTGAAAAGTAACCATTACCACACTGCCAAACATACTCTAAGGACTCGTTTGGGAACGCGGCTGCGGCTGCGTTCCCAAAAATTTTGAAATTTTTTTTTTACTAAAATTTAATATGGTTTGTATGTTTTGAATGTTTTGATGTACTGATGTCAAAAATAATTTTTAAAAAATAAAAAAATATTATTACCATGTATTTTAACACAAAAAATTATTTAAAAAATATCCTAAAATCAAACTGTTAAGTGAGGTGACCGTGGAACGCAGATTACTGGTTGGTGAATGGTGTACAGTGGCAATGGATGAGAGTGGAATTTCTCTATTAATAAAAGTCATGAACAAGAGACGCACGAAGTGTGGTTGGAAAGGTTTTAAGATAGGTATTCAGTATAATACTATAATGATAACGATAATGATCATTTATTTGTCTGTTTTGGAAATGGCATCATCGATCCAACCTATATTTGGCATCGTCATCACACGTCCATGAATAATAGAAGTGAGAGCTGGTGTAGTTATTCTTTAAATATATTGAAATAACATATATATTTTTTAAAAATATTTTTAATATATGATATTAAAATAATTTAAAAATATTAAAAAACTATAATTTAAAACAATTTTTTTTAAAAAATATATTTGGATTGCAAAAGAACAGCCACGAGATTGATTTGAAATTGACAAGTCCTTGATTTACTGTTCCTTTTCTTTTGTTTTTTTCCACCACCACTGTGATACCTCCCATACCTAAAAGGTTAAACCGTTTGTCTTGTTGACACGCGACCTACTGTTTTTTTTTTTGAAGCACAGTAGAATTTTTTTAAGTGAATTTAAAAATATAAAAAATATTACTTTAAAAAATCAAAATAAAAATTTTCAAAAATATCCAGCCGAAAAACAACCGTTACCTAAGTGCTAAAAGGTTGGTCTGAAATACAGGGCTAAACCGCTTGTCTTCTTGTTACGCAGCCTATGAGTTTTTTTTTTTTGTTTAAAGAACAGTAGATTTTCTTTAAAAGAAAAAAATGCAGTTAAAATTTATTGTAAAAAATAACATAAATTAAATATTCGCAAATATTTTATTGTGCTACTTTGAGAAAAAACTCTTAAAGCATTTACATAAAAGGGTTTGCTCTCCAACTTTGTGGATATGCCTTAATTATAGAGGTGTTTAATCTGGTCGGTCATCGCAGCTAAATTATCCAGCAATTGATCAGGCATGCACCCATAAACATTTAATATCTTCAGATAACACACGTGACTAAATGCCCATGTAAACTACCTGGGAAAAATCTTGCAGGGCTTTGCATGAGAAAGATGATGGTCACCGCATGACACGGGCAAAGTTCTTCGTAATTGCACTGGCTTGCAGTTTTGTCTGGTATCTATTCCCAGGATACCTGTTTACAACACTCTCAAGCATTTCATGGGTATGCTGGGTATTTCCGAAGTCAGTAACCGCACAGCAACTTGGTTCAGGCATGAGGGGCCTTGGACTTGGAGCCATTACACTTGACTGGTCTGTTGTGGCATCCTTCTTGTTCAGCCCTCTCATTAGTCCATTCTTTGCCATTGCCAATGTCCTTGTGGGATATGTATTCATAATTTGCGTTGCAATGCCCTTAGCTTACTGGGGCCTCGACTTGTACAGTGCACGAAAATTTCCCATTTTCTCCTCACACCTGTTTACAGCAGAGGGTCACAAGTACAATATAACAGCTATTGTTAATAACAAGTTTCAGCTGGATATACCAAACTACGAACAGCAAGGACGAATTCATTTAAGCATGTTTTTTGCTCTCAGTTATGGCTTCGGTTTTGCAACCATTGCCGCCACCCTTACTCACGTGGCTTTCTTCTATGGAAGGTAAATCTTTCAACAAACAGAATTGAGAATCAGAATCGCCTTAATTTCCCATCCATGTTGTTGCAATCAGATTTTTAACAGACGCATGTTCTGACATGTGAAACATGATCTACAGGGAGATTCTCCAGAAATATCGTGCTTCTTACAAGGGCAGGGAGGATATCCATACAAGATTGATGAAAAGATACAAGGACATACCTTCCTGGTGGTTTTACTTGTTGCTTAGTGTGACATTAATTGTTGCTCTTGCACTGTGCATCTTCTTGAATGATCAAGTTCAGATGCCATGGTGGGGACTCATCTTCGCGAGTGCCATGGCCTTTGTCTTCACCCTTCCCATCAGCATCATAACTGCCACAACAAACCAGGTAACTTAGCTCTCTTTTAAATCTTATTCCGAGCAAGAGATGAATATCTAGTGAAATTCAGCATCAACCGGAAAAATAAAAATTCGAAACCTCCCGCTCTATCCATCTGGGCTTTGATAGTCATTCCCTTTCACTTCATCATCTCAGCTAAATCTGTTCTTTATTAATGCTCTACCACTTCATATACAGACACCAGGGCTGAACATAATAACAGAGTATGTCATGGGTATCATATTACCGGGGAGACCAATAGCCAATGTATGCTTCAAAACCTATGGATATATGAGCATGGCTCAGGCTGTTTCTTTCCTCAATGATTTCAAGCTAGGACATTACATGAAGATCCCTCCAAGATCGATGTTCTTGGTTCAGGTACATTTTTCTCAGAACTACTGTCTAGATAATAAATGAATTTAACTCCAGATATCCTGTTCAATTGTTATAATTGTTCATGTGATGTATGCAAAAGGATCCACCATCCAAGAATTTCCTCAAGACCGTGACCTTAAACTGACAAAGTCAATTACAATGAACAATTTGTTGTTACTTTTACACATTATTTATTGTTTCCACTTAGAGCTACTGATATATTTATTCGCTTGTTGCATTTCCATCTGGGTATGTCTAGTTCATAGGAACAATTCTTGCCGGAACCATCAACCTTGCAGTAGCCTGGTGGCTGCTGAACTCCATTGACAACATATGCCAGGATGATCTACTACCCGCTAACAGTCCTTGGACATGCCCAGGTGACCGAGTCTTCTTTGATGCTTCTGTCATATGGGGTTTGGTTGGACCAAAGCGGATCTTTGGAACACTTGGAAACTATCAGGCCATGAACTGGTTTTTCCTTGGAGGTGCACTAGGACCGGTTATAGTTTGGCTGCTACACAAATCATTCCCTAAGCAATCTTGGATTCCCCTAATTAATCTTCCGGTCCTTCTAGGAGCAACTGCAATGATGCCTCCAGCTACACCAGTAAACTACAACGCCTGGATCATAGTTGGAACAATTTTCAATTTCTTCATCTTCCGTTACAGAAAGACGTGGTGGCAGAGGTACAATTATGTTCTTTCAGCTGCATTGGATGCCGGGCTGGCTTTCATGGCAGTGCTTTTGTACTTCTCAGTTGGAATAGAAGATAGGAGTTTGAATTGGTGGGGTACAAATGGTGAACACTGTGAATTGGCAACTTGTCCAACAGCCAAGGGCATACTGGTTGATGGCTGTCCAGTTAACTAACTTTGTTGCCTTCTGATACAAGCTTCTATTTAAGAGGTTACACAGGATAGAATAAGCAGGTATTGAACAACATGCATCAAGCCATAGTGGCAACTCAAGGTTTCATATGTTAGTTCAGCTATAAAGCCAGCTTCATGTGTACATTGTTCTGAACTAGAAATATTTAATGCATGTCTATAAATATTTAAATAAAATCCTATTCCAAGGAAAACGACTTGTGTCTGAATACCTTCGGACAAAACCATCTCATTTCGTCCAGGATGCATTTGTGGAGCATCACACTGCAGTTGCGGCAGCAGTGGCAATAAAATAATTGTTAATGGGTGATGCATCATAACTGGCAAACATTTTGCTATCATAGTATACTCATTCCCTTGAACCTGGTATGATGATTTGGCACTTCATATTTTATCGACATTGTGCTACCCTATAATCAAGAACTATTTAGCTTGATCTGACTAAATCTACGGCCACACAAAATGCATATGGTATATCGTTGTTGAAATAACATGTACGTGGTATATCGAGCATGAAATATGACAGACAAAAAGAAAGCGAAAAAATACTTACGCATTTTGTGGGCACGATATTGTTTGTTCTTCAGCAAAGGTCGATTGAGATAATGATCAGAAAGTACTAATGATAAATCATGCCTTTACTGAATGTGATCATGATGCATGAACTGAAAGCCACTGATTATACTCATCCATCCTTATTATAAAGAAAAAATGTTCAGAAATGGTCTCCCAAAACAGTCAATTCAGGAACTAGAAGATATTCACCAGTCAAAACGCACAACCTTTGCAACTTCGAAGGTATCAGGAGCACTCTCAGTACTCCTTAAGCACATCTTAAGATCATTTCATTGCATGTACACAACAGCTCCTGTGGGCCTGGGACCATCATTGCCAGAGCATAAGATGATGCCAGTAATTTTATAATTAGCTATAAGGTCAGGAAAGTACGTGAACGAGTGGAAAAATCTTTTCCCATGGTAACTTGGCCAGCATTTCGATTTTGTGTATTTCACTTAAATGTCATGATGATCTTTAAGTGAAACACACAAATGCTCAAACCTCAAACCTGACCTTATAGCTAATTATAATATATCATCAAACCTCAAATTAACCTGTTCAATCATATATATACGAGTGAGTGACATAGTTAAACTTGGAGCGCCATTCACTAATTCCAACATTAAAAGCTCTAATATCAGGTAAACTACACCGTCGAAGTTCCTATCTTCAATGTACTTATAAGATCCATTTCAACACAATCGTTATCTTCCAGATTCAACAATCCTGCAACCTGAAGAAGAGATGCAGAAGAGAACAAGCTACAGTATCTCAAGGTTGATTAAAAAATCAGACCGTTAGGCTAAGTAACGCTGTGCAATACGCACCGTTTTACTTTTAGTGATTAGTTACTGGATTATGCTTATTGATATTTAAAGTAACCAAGTTGTAGGTGGTCAGCTTATACTACCGTGCTTTTTATATATAAAGAATCAACAAAGAATGTACAGAGATATTTAAATAAATATATTTTTTATATTGAATAGTTTAAGATTTTTATGAAAGTACTTCTTAAGTTAAAAAAAAAAATGAATAGACTGGTAGTATAAATAGACACGTCATCTCAATATATAAATCAATTGTATATAAAAGTTTTTAAAATAGAATTATGTAAAACAGTAGTATAAAAAACATAACGGAAAAGGTTGTCATTTTAAATAAAAATAAAATAGATCCTCTCATTGGTGTGCTGTTTTGTTTTGAAATCGGTGATTATTTTTTAAAATATTTTTTATTTAAAAATATATTAAAATAAAATTTTTATTTTTAAAAAATTATTTTTTATATCAACACATCAAAATAATCTAAAAATATATAAAATATAATTTTCAGTAAAAAAATATTAAAATTTACCCCCCTCCATCTGAAACACAATAACAAAAGGCGAAAACAAAGCAATTTTCTCCTGAAGGGACACACCTACTATGGTTTTAAAGCAAAGTAGATGTTAATCAAACCTCTGTTTTATAGCAAAAGAAAATAAAAACAATTATGCTTTAAAAGCACAATAATACCCAATAGACACTTTAGTCTCATTGAAATACTAAGTTGGTTCGAGGATATTTTGTTTGTTGAATAAAAAAAAACTGCATCAGTCAATAAAATAATTTTTATCTCTTCTCAATAAAAAATAAAAAAAAATTTCTCTCATGACCACAATTGTTGTTTGTTTATTTTAAAGTTGACGACATGGTTAAATAAAATAATTTTAAAGTTTATTTTAAAATTGACCATAATTATTATTTGTTTAGTTAAGATATATGTAAATTAATTAGAATATCTATATTAATAATAATAATAAAATAATACAACTGGTGTATCTTTGTTATGCTCGTGGCAGGATTCCAAGTTAATTTGAATGCAAGTTAAAAAGGCATTAGCACGATGGATATGCTTTTTGATACCCCGAGATGTGTTAATTAAAGAGTTAATATAATGAATTAAAAATATACATGAACGGATCAATAGTAAAGATAGTTATTAATACTAATTAAAAACTTCAAAAAAAATTGATTTCTCTAAAAAATAAAAAATAAATGCACATATAAATATTTTACCCCAATCATTATTTTTATTTATAATTAAAGTTGCTAAGTACATATTTTTGCTTTTATAAATACATCATGAAAATAAAATTGATCCATTCAGGACCTGGGATGAAAAAATTTGAAATTATAATAATTTCTTTAAGATACTATGCGATCGTAAAAATACAAAACATTATTTTTTTAAACCAAGCAATTAAAAATATGAGAGATAGGATAATAATGAAAAATCTAATTGAAAAATAAATAAATAAATAAGGTCAGTGTTGCTGGGGTCGGAAAGAAAAACTCGCTTGGTTGGCCTATAAAATGAAAATGTACAGCAACATCTAGTTTTGGAAGCCCATTCTAGTCATTGTAGCTTCAATTGTTTTGACCATAACCTAAAAATTTGAAGAATATTTTGGGACACGTCAAATATGTTAAAGTACATGAATCAAAATAAATCCCAGAACATAAAATAATGTACATATAACTTGAAATAATAAAATTAAAAAAAATAATGACAAAAAAAAGGAATCTGGAAAGAAAATTTTGTCTATAAATAATGAAGCACGAGGGGGGTGCACGATGAAAACTATTGGTTACCGCTGGAATGATGTCTCGTGCGTGTGTATTTGTTCATGCAGCTAATAAATATAATTCTCACTTTCACCATACTCACCTGTCTTTTATTCAGTTTAATCAGGAAACGTTTCTTTTTCTGCACCGAGCGTGGATGAAGACTCATGGAGTGTTTTATTTACACTGTATTGGTGATAAATTAATCAAAGTAATCACGCAATTAAACCTCACATTAGAGATTTTATGCAGCATCTTTCGTCTTGGTCTCCTCCTGCTGCAACGCTTGATTTGGTCCCAAATACGGCAACACAAAGACGGTATAAAAACTGTTTCCCTTCGGCCACGCAGAGCTCACCTGGACAGGTGGACTAGACAACATGCCCCAGAAAAAGAAGAGATGTTGAGTGTTACAAGTGTCACAGCACATTGGCTTTGCCGCTTACCGTTCGATCACGTGGTTATTGAATTGCCAACAAGTGGCGGCAATAAATTGGATGCTTTCTATACGTTCAAAATACTTTTCATGTTAATTATATTGATAAAGAAGTTTTATTTTTTAATTCGATCATTTTGTTAAATACAATTAATAAAATTGTCAAATATCTACGTGTTCCTCCCATGATTCATGCTAAATGAGGAAATGGGAGGAATATTTTCTTTCAATTCTTTAACGAGACCTGCCACATGCTTCACATAATATCATAATATTTTCAAATAATATTCCTAATTATTGTTCATGTTGTATTAAAAAAGAAAACTTCCTTCTAACTTCACCTGCTAGTAAGATCACGTGAGTAACACATATAATTAATGATTTTTTTTTATTGGAAATAGAGTTTAAAGCAGTAAAAAAAACCTTAGATTAAACAAGTTAACTTAGAGTTAATCAGATTGAAATACAAAATCCAATGATCTCTATCCAGTTAATTCTTGACAAATCAAAGTTGACTAACTAGTCTTAACTGCATTTGCTTCTACTTTAACTATCTACTTCCTCGCTAATAACTCATTTGCCTTGGATATCAAAGCAAATATTGCGTGAACCTTATTAAATTCTGGTGTTGTGAGATTAACCACGAGCATGCTTTTCGATTTAAAAACTAGCTTCTGAATACCTAGCATTCTAGCAAGCTCAACACCCTCCACTACTGCCCATAATTCTGCCTTACAGATGAATAAATATCCATGTTGATATTAAAACTTTTAACCCGTTTGTTTTGTATTTTAAAAGTATTTTTAAAAATTTTATTTATTTTTTATTTAATATATTTTTAATGGTTTTAAATTATTTTAATATGTTAATATAAAAATAATTTTTAAAAATAAAAAATATATTATTTTAATATATATATTTTTTAAAAAATTACTGTGAAAGAACTGAAGCAATCTCTAATTAAGCCTCCACTCTCGCATGATCTAGGTTTTCTTTACTGCAATCATCATATTTAGTTTCATCCGTTCCTTTGCCAACACCAGTAGACAAACATTGATGTACCTGACAGAATATTTTAATTAAAAAATATATTTTTATAATATAATTGATATAAAAAATATATTGAATGAACAATTAAAATTACCTTGTAACCGTGTTACATTTGAAGCAAGCCTTTTTTCAGTGCTCAACTCGCAAGTCACGAGGTCACACACTGGGCCCTGCGAAAGACGGAAACTTATCCAAGTGCACCAATTACATTAAGTTCAAATGTACTAAATCAGAGCCCTTCCTTATTTAAGCATCTTGAGAGATGAAGTTAGTTGAGAATTGAGATATTTTCTTCTCTCTCCATCCACGTACACAAAATGCAGCCTTTTACATACATAAACATAAACAGACGCGCTCCTTTTATTTACTTCCTCCTAAGAATAATTAGATCCCCCTCTCCTGCTCCCTCTCTGTTATTCTCCAACTTCATGTTCTCTCATCTTCTTGATTAAGTGCGTGAACTTCCATGACCTTTGAATTAACTGCATTTTCATGTCTTTCTTCAGTTTTTTGGTTGTGATCGGTTTGTTTTCCATTTGCAGGTTGCTTTCTTACCTCGACGGGCTTAAACTTCCGAGTGTAGTAGTTAGTTTCAAGGTCATGGAGTGGCTTTGATTTCTATCGGTAAACGAGCATTCCTTATGCACACACATGTTTCAGTAATTATTTTTGTTTTTATAACTACTTGTTTTTTTTTGTTGTGTGTTGTGTGATGGATTATTGTTACCTGACTTTATATTGATCTGTGTATTGAGGTTCTTGCATCAATCTCCTAGCATATCTCGCAATTCTACATGGTTTGAGGTTTTCTAGGTTTTCTTTTTTTAATTACTGTTTTTTCTTTGCTTGACATGGTCTAGGGTTTATTTTTTCCTTTGTACAAAGGAATTGTTACAACATAGTGGTTCCGGGAGCTCCATACATGTAAGAGTTTAGCGGCGTAACCTAATTTGTGGTGTTGGCTTAAGACACAGTGATGAGAGTGGGGTTTCCTCAGGTTATGTGAGTGGGTGTAATTGAGTTTTTGGACTGAGCTCGAAAATTACTCAATGATTGTGTTGTGTTGTGTTGTACTTATCCCTAACAGTGAAGAAATTTTTTCTCTATGTACAGGCTGGCAGGATTTTACCAAACCAATTAAATCTTGTGCCCGCACTCATATTGTTGTCTTCATTTTCTTCATTTTTCTATTAATTCGGTTTGCTCAGTAACTTGTTTTGTGCAATACTGTTTACCTTAACAAGTGGTAGTAGAGACAACCCTTTGGATTGGATGCAATCGAAACTAGTGCTTGCTTGATTTAGTTTGAGATTCAATACATGGTTGAGAAATTTAATTGAAGAAAATTAAGATGGCAGAAAACAAGCAGAAGATGAGGGGATTTGGCCCTTTCACTTCTTACTTTGCTTTGTGCTTTATATTTGATGATTAAAGGACATGATCACTCGATAAGGTTTCTAAGCATAGAAGGTTCATACATGAAACATGTCTTTAAATCCATAAAAGATGCTGACACTTTGTTCAAGGTTATTTGATTATGCCTGTGTTGCCATGCAATCCTAGTGGAGGGAGAAAAGAGTTTTGTTGTCTGGTATACCTAGAGGAGTGGAGGGTTTATGGTTGGAGACTGCTTGAGTAGAGTAATATATTCTCGATGAGTTGACGTAAACTTCTGTCAAGAGATGGTAAATAGAGGTACCCTTCTGAATTTTACTAGGAAAGCTGATTTATTGAGTTATACATCAGCGTTGCTATGTTCTCATATTGGATGGAGTCATGATTGTCTGCTGATTTGGTAATGTTTAGCTGGTAAATGAATGTAAATGGTGTTTAAAGTTGTAGATATAGATGGTTCTGGGTGCTGCCATGTCCAAGTTCAATGTTTCTTTCTCCCTCCTTTTAATGGATGCTTTAACATCCATAAAGTACAGAAGGGAAATTTCAGGGTTCATTTTAATGTGCGACTTCTCAATCAACAGAGAAATTTTTATTAGGACTATTCATTTGTATCACCACTTACTCCATCTCATTTTAATGTGTGATTTCTTGTTTGTTTTCCGCTAGCTTTCACGTTAGTGGTGAATTAAACGCACAACATGTTTGGTATTAAAGAGAACTGAGTTTTATGCTGGGGGACCCACTAAAAGATGGAGTTCAAAACGCAAGTTTTGTGCAGCAGTTTTTACATGTTTTTTTAATTGAGTTTCGTAAATATTCTTTACTGGTCTCCTTTTTACTGTTTGTAAAAAAGCCAAAATTTTTTATCCAAACATTTTATACATGTTTTTTTGCTACACATAAACTTTAACCACAGTTTTTACCAAACACGTATCTAAATCCAACTAACTACAACTAAAAATACTTTTTATAAATTTGCCTTTTTCAAACCACAACCACAAAACTTACCTAAAAAACAAACAGACCCTCAGAGTTCCCTAGCCTTAAAGCTATTGCCCTGATCCCTATCATGGCTACCAAGCCCCTTAAAATAAAAGTCCCTAGTGTCTTATATTTTGGATGAGTTGCCTCCCTTCTTCCATGACCTAGGATGAATACATTACAATACCCCTTCTGCCTGGTTTCCTTGTTTGCCCATAGTGCATTGGTCGTAGTCTATGGTGTCCGTCGAGCATTATGGTGCCCATAAAGGAGTTATGAGCTTCAATACTACTATGAGTAGTGTGAACAATGGAGAGATCCTCCACTGTTTACTGGGTCGGGCAGCGCCAGCTTAGTCTAAAATGGCTGGACCGGGTCCGACCCAGTTTTTCAATGTTTCGACGAAAACCGGGTATTTTAATACCAGTAGGGTGGTTGAGTCCTTCACCTAACCTGAACAAATGCAATACGGAGCACCTTCCCCATTCTCCTTCTCTTCTTCTCTTAGAACTCTAGCCTAGTCCACTCCCCCTTGTACCGGGCATGAAAAGCCACTTGAATCCTAGAAGTAGATCCTAAAAGCCATGAGTTTAGGTCCAACCCCGTATGCATTCCACTCAGGAGTTTGCATCTTACATGCGTTGCCAAAACACCTAGCCCTAATAGGTATGTCTATTGGCTGGACCCCATGCTCCAGGCGGGTTTAGCCTGTTCCATCACCAACAAGGCTATGAGTCAATGCTTTATTAAAGACAAGTCTTTCACTCTGTTCTCTTTGTTTTGAGGGTTATTAAGGCTTTTAAAATCATCAATTGGCAACCTTGGAGCAGAGGACCCATCCCCGAGGAGAGAGTTCCCCAAACCAGCACTATCATGGCATGTGCTATGTCCTAATGTTTTTTTTTTTAATCAGGAAACTTAAGTGGCTTTTTGAATGAATTTAGTGTACATTTTGTTTTTGCTGAATGGGAGCATTGTGTACTCATATCATGCTGTTTAAAACTATTTTTGCTTAAACAGATAGGTTTTAGTGCAACAATGATTGTCTGAAGATTACGTGCTATATATGGTAGCATTCAAGAAATTTGTTTTCAAGATAGGTTATAACTTGGAAAGCAGGTTGCAATCATGTAGGTCATGTTTTATGTCATCATGCCTGCATGTTATGTTCTTAAATCGAAAGAAAATAATCATCATCAAATCTTGAAATTCAAATAAATGGGCTTGTGTTTTGTAAGATAAAATTTTTATGGTTCTATTAACTTTTAGTAAAGAACCACTGTGGATCATGTTCATTTACATTGCATGAAACTTGTTCCGGTCTTGGTACTAGCTTCCCATTATTGGTTTTGAAATAACAAGATATGCTTTTATTCAGGAGACATGGATTGATTTTGGTACTTGTAACTACTTTCTGGCAGTAACACTACACAGTTCTCTGAAAAGTATAGTAAGTAAATTAAATGTAATAAATCTCGCTCATATGTGTCTAAAACAAAGTAATTCTTTATAAATTAATTTGAGAACACATGGTTTGATGACTCACTCAATCCATTATGTAGTTTAACTGATGGAATTAAGAACTTTTTGCCACTGGCATTATGACACGTTACTTCCTAATCAGTCAGTTTCTAAATTATGGTATTAGTTCTGGTAGGGGGCACATTAACTGTTGACATTTGCTTACATTGGTCTCGTGGTCCTGATTTCAGAGAGCCATCTTACTCAAGGGCCATTGCTTATGCAACGGTAAAGTTATTGGCTTGGGTTGCAGAGATGCTGTTTTAAATTTTGTACAAAGTAACTTTATGGAAAATGTGAATGGGTAAGGTTACCTCCAGATTAAAACTAACTTAGCCCATAAAAGGTTAGATTTTGTTGCTGCTTGTTGACACACTCAAACTTATGAATGAATGCCTAAATTGAAGTTAATTGAGGCCCAAAATCACTTAGACCCAAGTTAACAAACTAAAAGAAATCCGTCTCCATCATGTGTTGCCAAGTGCTCACATGAGAGATCTCTAAGTTGCAGGTATTAAAATTCTGTAGAAGTAATTCCATTTTTATTTTTCATGGTTGTGTTATTATGTCTGCGAAGTAAGACCAAGTTAAAATCTTTAACAGCATGGAGGCTCAAAGAGAAATTTTGGTCTCTCACACACACATATGAATCTTAAAAAAATTATCTTTTTAATCTTTACAGCACATCTTTTTATTATGAGTGGAGGTACAAATATATTGATTACTGCAAAGGCAACTCAGTGGATGCTGGAAACACAGATAAGTGGAGGTTTTTTTTTGTTTTTTATTTTATTTTTATTAATGTCTTTAGTTTTAATCTGAAAATCGATATCAAAACAATACAAGTTCCATGAAAATTGTCTCACTATCCATTCCCATCTCCTTTGTTTAATGTAGTGTAGACACGTGAGCAAAACATAGGTTTGGTAAAGCATGAATATTGGAAGATGCATTAGCATGCAGGCTTGCTGACAGTGGTTGTACTTGCTAGTCTTCTGATTTTTCCACTAATGAACATCTAAATGTCCTTTACAGTTGTGTTGCTCTGGTTTTAATCACTTGCTTCTGTCACTATCAATTCCCAATTGTTTGTTTTCTCATATTGTGACGTTTGATGGTATACTTCAACATTCGGAATTTCACTTTTGAAATGGAGAATTTATTGTTGGCTTCCCATTATATATTGATGAGCCATTTCTGAGAGGCAAGTTTTAGTCTGTGTTAAGAATTACCTGAGACTTGGAAATGGCAAGTTACACTGCTCAGAAGCTGCTGTACATGAAAGTTATCCATTTGTTATTTTAGGAAAAAGTTTAACTAAAATCTTTTATGAAAAAAAAACAGTTAAAACTAATGTTGCTTTGGGTAACAGCACAACAATGGCGCTGGAAAATCTTTAAACAATGCCAAAGGTAGATGCTCTGCCCCTTATTTATTGAATTCCTTTACACACACACAAGCACGATGCTTTTATATGCTATGTCTTGTACTTTAAAGAATCCTGATTGGTCTTGAACTTCAGGTATTGGATATTATCCACTGCATTTACCGAGGAGTCCTGTCTGCTTAGAGCTCGTCAGCCGAGTTCTATGCTAGACCTGGCAAAGGGAAATGAGGTACGGTTATCTTTTCTGTAAACATTCTTCTGACGATTTTAGATTTATGAACTTGTATTCCGAGATATTGCGTGGTTTTTTTTATTTGCAATATTACTGCATAAACTATGCTGTGATGTTTAATTTAGTCTTTATTCAAGGTTTATAGTTGATGAAATTTCTGATAGAGAACATAAGTTTGTGACAGCATTTTTATTCTTTAATCATTTAATGATACTAAAATGCAGCTTTTCTTCATTTACAGTATGAAAAATCCTGTTCTAGTTACGCTTTTTTCCCTCAATGCCTAGATTTTGTTGCATTTGTATGACAAATGTACTAGCTTTTATTGTGTTTAACTACAGGGATCATGTTTTTGTCATTATAAATCAAGCATTCTGTTTTGGTAACTATACTATCTCTCATTTGAAGTTGGTATGTTGTAAGATCAAGCAGCATATTATTGTTTTATTGACTTCCTACATGTTCTTTCATGAACTTCTAGTTAAAGAATCGAAGAATGTATGCTATTACAGGAAAGCATACATGGATTATATCGTCCAATAAAATAACTATCATCATCTTATGAATCTTCACTAAGCAAAGCATATATACATAGCACATTTCTTCTAGTAGTTCAATTTTGTTGATCACATTTAAATGTTTTAGACATCTAGAGTACCCAACTCATATTGAGCTTTCCATTCTTGCATATTTGATACAGATAGCTTGTCCAGCAATCATTTACATCATTCTCTAAACATTGTATAAAATATATCATACCAAATAGGATGGTCGTGCTGCTGAACATATTTATCTTATCTGAGGCTTGAGATCTCATCGCTAGAAAGCGTGCACACTTCAACTTAGGATCAATTTAATGGATGATGATTGATAACCATCTTCAGATATAAACTGCTTTCACTATTGAAGTTGCAGCCTGTTGCAAATTTTGAAAAGAATGTCATTGGATTATGGTTAAGCCAATTTCTCATAACTATTAGTTGTACAGTTTCCCATATCTCGTGAAAAGAACTTACCCCAGTTTCATTGATTTTCCTGGTGCCTCGATGTTATGAGGATGTGGCTGGCTCAATTGGAGGTGGATTGGGGCATGCGAGTCATATCCATTTCCTACTGTGCAAGGGGCCTGGGAAGCTCTGTTTGCTCCATCCACATTCTGTTTTCCATAAACCTGGGATAAGAGTGCGGTTACGAGTGTTCAGTTTCTAAAATCCTGAAGTTTAGGTTTCACTTTACTTATGGCTTACTGCTCTTGATATGGTTCCTATGCACAAGACTTTAAATTCTATTCGATGTTGAAGAACTAACTGGTTGTAGGATTGGGAGTGTAGTCTACTAACCGACCGGGTGTATATATTCTGTCAAGGTTCCTTTTTTGGTGGTAAAAGATTAAGTTTGGAGCTGAAGGGGAGGTGAAAAATATTTCTTAGTGATTCATGTGCTGCCAAGACTTGTACCTCACGCAGTTCTGAATTTTCTTGACTGACGAGTTTAACCTTCTTGTGCAGCTCTAGGTTTTCTTGATAAATTAGATTACCCTGCAATGAAGCCAATGAAAGCCAGTGAACATGAGAATGTCCTTACAATCAATTCGGGAATTATTGAAGTCAATAGTCTTGGAAAACCTTTCTGTTCAGGTCTTTAATTTCATCAGTTAAAATTTGGTCCTGTGTAAAAAGAAAAAGGCTGCATCAGCATTATGTGCATGCTGCATATGCATATAAAAAGTGATCTTGAGATCAGGAGGGCTTTACCTTTTTCATTCGAACTCCTTTCAAACTCATCTCCAGCTGGTTTTCTAGATTCTGTAGATCCTTGGCGCTCAAACCAGACAGTTCTTCTCCCATCAATTGCCTGCAATGTCACAGAGGCAAGTATTAGGTGTGGTGCCAGAGTCTTATACTTGTCCATGAATATGGTGCTTAAAAAAAAACCCCGTCCATAAATACTTAAAAAGTCTGGTAGCTTTTCTTTTCTGGCGGATGTGTCTGCAACTGTGATCAATGATATGAAACATTTAGAGATATTTTTGCCAGTAAGGTTGCACGGCTGTAAATTTTTTGATCAGACAAACCTACACACCATCATTTCAATTCCAGTGGTGATGTGTTGTTGAGATCATCTATTGAGAATATTGGGTGACTATTAACTTTACCGATGGCATTCTTGCAAGTATTGCAGTTCCTTCCTCAAGCATGCTGCCTCCCTTTGCCAAAACTAAATGAAGCACACGTCATTTCACAATCAATAATTCATGTAGAATAGAATTGATGAGAGCTGCATTAAGAAGTGACTGCCTTAGAAATTTGAATGTCACGCAACAATCTACACACAACACTTGGGGTGTATTTGTCATTTTGCTGCCAAACCTCCATTTCAAGAATATTTTATTTTATTTTTATTTTGCTCAAACGTAATTTTTATTTTGTATTTTTAGATGTGCATGTCAAAAATAAATTTTAAAAAATTAAAAAAAATTATCATGATATATTTATAAACCAAAAAATATTTGAATCGCAATTACAAGTTTACAACCAATAAGATGGTTATGTGTGTACAGAGTTTTGCACACAAGGTAATGAAATGTTTTAAATTTGTAGATGTTCCTGTATGGTGATTTACTGCCATATTTGGTTGCAGTGGACGTTGCTTGGCCCGTTACAAGATCGTATCATTTATGGTGACCCTCATGCATGGTATGATAATGATAGCTCAGAGTTGATGATCTTCTATGCTTCTTTATTGTATATGACTTGGAACCACAATGATGCCATCCGATGTTTAACCTTGGAGCCATCTCCTTGACATACAGTTGTTATAATCTATCTAGTGTTTGTGAATGACGGGTGCCTTGGATCCAAATCCCTAATATCTGGCTGACAGTGCTCTATTTGTGGAACCAAACTGCTCTGTGGCTAGTTGATGCCAACTTTTGGCCTTGTTTTTTTTCTTAAGAAAAAAACATTAGGGGCAGATTTAAATCCCAGTAAAGTTCCCCTATGGGAACGGTGAAAAACCGTGTAACTAGTTATAAATTTTGTTCGTGTATAGATTGACCTTTAGAGCCATTGACAGCAATCCTCCTGAAGTAATTCAACACTCAAATGCATATGCCACTATGCATGCTGTAAAAGCTGCCAAGTGATAGGGTTGTTTGGTGGAGTACATACCTTGACTTCCGAAGCAGGATTTAACAGCTGCTGTTGCTCCTCCTCCTTCTGTTTGTTGTAGCGGTCGATGATGGACTTCATACTGAATGAGAGCAAGAAGTTAAAAAAATAAAAAAGTCATGGTTTCTTCTTTGTGGTGATTATTCTTCGAATTTGGCATCCAGGAATTTCATGAACTAATGATACTAGTAAGGTGCAATCCACAAGTTAGAAGCGGGACGAATGCTCACAATTGAAAGAAAACTATAGCGCATCTGATGTTATGTAACTAATTGATGCCCCCATCAATGCCTTTTCAAATTTGCATGTGAAATTGGGATACTGTCTCCATATTTTCTGGTCACTGTTCGAATGATCTACAGTTTAGATCCAAGTGAACAAATGAGAATTGCTGGCGCACCCTGTCTTTACCTGTCACTTCTCAAGGCTGTAACGGAAGTATGGTGTAGAACATTGCCCTTTACTGGCCAGGGTCCTAGGATCTTGGTCTCAGTTACAGGCAAAGAGAAGGTACTCAAATATCTTTCGTGGCCCCCCTCGGTCTTCAGCGCTTTGATTTTGTTTTCAACGAGCCCAAAAATGAACAGTTGCCAATTTTTTCGTTTTTTTGTTTTAAGAAACTAAATTTGGCAACTGATTGGCTTGATTTTTTAAAATAAAAGAGTGATTTTACTAACAATACCTGATTTTATCAACGTTATTCAATTTTTCATAGCTGAATACAGACTTATTATGTCAACTGGTGACCGCCGCCACTGGGCCCACCTAGCCAACGCCACGATTGGCGGGTTGCAGCAAGCTAAACTGCGACCTTCCTATATGTTACAATTTTCACCGGTCACCACAGTTAACCACGCCAACATTGACGCTAGTAATCCAAGGTTAGGTGCTTTGGTGAAGTGTTTGGCTGGTTGCTACCACAGCCAAAGGTCAGTGGGGGCTGCCATCACCACCATCACTTGGTGACCACTGCAATTATAACGTAGGCCCGTTTATTGCCACTACTACAGATATTCAAGGGGCATATGGCCCAACTACCGGTGCCACCAACCACTATCTTACTAGTTGTTACCATCACCACCACCCGTCCACCACCAGCAACTCCAATAGTCACCACCACCTTTGGCGAGTATGAACCGCTACGAACTAATAACAACAACTAGTAATTACCATCACTTCTGGAAATCAAAAACTAAAAATTAAAACCATCATACTAAACGAGTTGCTGCTTTTGATAAGAAAAAAAAAAGAGAGGGGGGGGGGGGGATCAACAGCCGATGCAAAAACAGACCGTTAAAGTTCGCAAATATAAGAAATTGAGGATGCATATACTCTCTTGGATATTGGTATTATTATAACTTGCTAGGTATGGGAACGACATTGATCTTCATGGAAAAGGTGGAAGCGACACAAGGCACTCAACGTCAGAAGCCCTTTATTATTCTTCTTTATCTAAACAATTTTCTTGATTCCAATCTAAATTAAATAAAGTTGCACATACATGTCTATATATCTTTTAAGTGAAAATCAAAGGCATCCTTTATTTTTCGTATAAACTATAAAGACAATTAAGTATCTTGTGGTAAGTTTTATATATATTTTGAATCTAAATTATGAGAAAATTTTGGAAAAACAAGCAGCAGTCGAAGGATAGGTTAATTATACATTTTTTTTGGTACATGAAATATAAATAATATGCATATATCACATCACTCTTAATCACTCCTATTTAGAGACCAAAGCTTAAAGGACATTTTTTTTAGAGAAGCTACAATTAGACGTTGGGATTACTGTGAGACTCCAACGCTCAGCCTCATGGATGAGTGTTCCATGTAAGGGTGATAAAAAAAAATTAATAAACCGAGAAAATTAAAAAGAAAATAACCAAAAAAATGAACCAAGAAAAAAGCCTGATTAAATCGATTAGAATATTTAGAAAATATCCTGGTTTGGTTCGGTTTTCAATTTTATAATACAAAAACTGGTTAACCTGAACCGATTCAAAAAATGATACTATAATATAATTAGAAAATTTTGCCCCCTCTCACCTCTTCGCTAACCCTAACCAAAGCACCCGTCCTCTCTTACCCCTCCTTCTCCAATCTCTTTAGACTTAGAAAATAGAAACACAGAGATCTAAAACAGTTTGTGTTTCCATCATCACTTAGAAGCACAGAGATCGTTTGCTTGATTTGCCTAGTAACCCTAGCTACCAGCCTATCAGCACCCACCCACTCTCACCTCTCAGCCTCTCTCTCTCTCTCTCTCTCTCTCTCTCTCTCTCTCCCTCTCCCCTTAGACTTAGAAATAAAGAGATCCAAAACAACCCGACACACTAATCAATTGAAATTTGAAACCAATCAAGCCTCTCAAAAACATATCGACGTTTTTCATAACCTATCCACTATCTAGTTGGCTTTTCCTCTTCATTTACGCAAGATCACATGATACTCCATAATCTCCACTACTTCTTTGTTGAATCAGTTCTATAACAGTGAGTTTTAATTTTGTTTTTTCCTTTTTAATTAATTAATTAATTAACTAATGGCTGCTTGTATTTTGCCTAGCTTTATCATCTATTTAATTTATTGTATTTGCTTCTTTTTTTTCAATGTAAAGGTCAAAGATACAGTTGCTGTTTTGAATGCTCAAAAATCCATTTATAAGGTAACCATTTGTATTTTTGAATGCTCAGAATATAATAGAAGGTCAAAGATACAATTGTTGTATTTTTAATTTATTGTATATTTTTTTGCGCGCACTATACAGTTGCTGTTTGTGCTTGTTTTAATTGGTTTTTTATTCTTGAGCACTGAAAGGAATGTATATATTTTGATTTAGTGCTTGCGTCTTTGTTTGAGTCATAGCTTGAACTGATAAGAAACGGTGTTTTACTGGGTATGCTGTGGTTTGCGTCTTTGTTTCTGAAACACAGTAAACTATTCATGTTTGATCCTGCTCTCAATTCAAATTCTTAGGATTATTTAGTTTCGCAAAAGTTAGGTTACAAATTTGTTTTACTGGGTATGTTGTGGTTCATAGCCTCTTTTATTTTTGTCACAGTTGACTGTTTTCTTAGGATTATTTTGCTCTTAACCTGCATGTTGTTGTGGTCTGGCATCACAACACAATTTCTATAAAGCAATAATAAAATATTTTTTATGTAATTTTATCAGTAATTTCAGTTTCCACTAAAAAACAACAATCAAAACTAACCCCTAATTAATAAATAGATAACAGGTAGTTGACTCCACACTTCACTCACTTAATCATCACCCCTATCGATTTTTTAACCAGTTGATTGTAGTGTGTTTGTTTTTAAGTTTAAAACATGTTTTTAAATCTTTTTTTTCAAGTCCAGTTGACTGTCTATTACTTCTTCTGGTTTGTGCAGTTTAATTTCACCTTAGCTAAATCTATTACTTCTTGTTGCTATTTTTTGGGTTTTTTTACCTATAGTTGTTGGCTGTTGCATCATTGCTATATACTGCATATTCCAACATGCATAAATATTAACATATTTACATTTGGTAATTACAGATGAAAAACCTTCAAAATCAAAATACTTTATCTACTGGCACTACCCAAACATCAACCAATGCCTCAGCTTCAAACACTAACCCAACATCAACTACTGCAGGATCCGCCATGGATAATAAAGGTAAACAACTTCAAGTCCTTACATCAAGGAGAAGAAATGTTGATGATAAAAAAAAAGTTATAAATTTGGGATCATTTTACAAAATTTAATGGTGATCTTACAACCCCTAGAGCTGAATGTAATTATTGTGAAAAGGATTATGCATGTCATACTATTATTAATGGGATAGGTAATATGTGGAGGAGTCATTTAAAAGTATGCAAAAAGTTTTCTTTTGTGGTTGATAAGAAGTAAATTTTTTTGGTATTAGAACCTAATAAAGCAGGGGGTGAATTAGGAGATCGAAGTGTGGGAACTCTTAAGGCAATAAGTTATGATTATGATGAATGCAAACAATCACTAGTAAAAATGGTTATAATTGACGAGTTGCCTTTTAATTTTATGGAGAGTAAGGGATTTAGATTATTTTCTAAGACCTTGCAGCCAAAATTTGACATTCCTTCTCGTTTTACTATTATGAGAGATTGTTTGAAACTTTATGTTAAAGAGAAGGAAAGATTAAAGAGAGCTCTTGAAGGTCAACGATTATACTTAACAACAAATACATGGACATCAATTCAAAACATTAACTATATGTCCTTAACGACTCATTGGATTGATAATGAGTGGAATTTGCATAAAATAATTCTGAATTTTTATCAAGTTTCCAATCATATAGGTGAGACAATTGGTCAAGTTATTGAGAATTGTTTGTTATATTGAGGGATTGATAAACTTTTAACTATTACAATAGACAATGCAAGCTCTAATAGTGTTACTATTTCATATTTAAAGAATGTGATGAAAGATTGGCCAACTAATATATTGTCAAATGAACATTTGCATGTTAGATGTTGTGCACACATTGTTGTTAGATGTTGTGCACACATTGTAAACCTCATTGTGTGTGATGGTTTGAAAGAGATTAATGTTTCGGTTGTTAAGATTCGAAATGCAATTAGGTTTGTGAGATCTTCACCTTCTAGGCTACTTGCATTTAAGAAGTGTGCAGAAAAGTTGCATATAGAGTGTAAGAAATCATTGTGTTTGGATGTTGCAACTTGATGGAATTCAATTTATTTTATGTTAGAAGCTCCTGAAAAGTTTTAAAAGGTATTTGTGAGGTTAGGTCAAAGTGAACCTAGGAATATGAGTTACTTTTTAAAGGTTGATTCAAAGGGGAATAAAAAAAACATAGGGTCACCTAGTTTGGAGGATTGAGAAAATGCTAGAACTTTGCTGAAGTTTTTAAAGATTTTTTATATGGTTACATTGAAATTTTCTAGCTCATTGCATGTCACATCAAATTCTTCCTTCAATGAATTGATTTACATGCATACAAACTTGTTGCAATTGTGTAAAAGTAGAGACAATCTTTTGAGTGGAATGATGATGAACATGATGAGTAAATTTAAGAATTCTTGGGGTTGTGAAGCAAATCAGAATTTTTTTTATTGCATGTGGCTAATGTTTTGGATCCACTTCTTAAGTTGAAATATGTAAAATTTTGTTTTGGTGAGTTGTATGATTATGACAAAGCACAATTGCTAGCAAAAAAAAGTGAGAGATAATTTGGTGAGCTTGTACGATTTTTATTTGAAAGCCGATGGTGGATGATAATAGGCATAAACAAAATGTTGATGATGCAATTGATGACATGGAGGTAGATGTTAACACTTTAGCTCGATTCAAAAGGCACTTACAGGAGGAAGATAGTGTGGAAAATAGAAACAAGGTTGAGAGGTATTTGGTTGATGGTTACGAGTAAACTAATGATGATAAATTAGATATTTTGGGTTGGTGAAAGATTAATGCTTCAAAATATAAGATACTTTTAAAAGTTACACAACATGTTCTAGCTATTCCTATATCCATAATGGCTTCCGAATAAGCCTTTAGCACAGGCGGTCGTATACTCGACCAATTTCAAAATTCTTTATCTCCAGCAACAGTTCAAGCACTTATTTGTTGCCAAAATTGGTTGCATCATAGTTCAATTCCAACTGATAATAGAACCTTGATGAATGATTTTGAAACCTACAAAAACCTTGAATCAAGTAATGTTTCTTAAAAACTTACACATTTTATTTTATGATTTATTAATTTTAATTTGATGGAAAGTTGTATCTAGCAACAGATGATAATTAGTTCACAAATTGTGATGCATTTATTGAAAACGTATGGTAAAAATACTATTTTTTCTTTTTATATCTTCTAATTTAATTTATCATGTTATAATTCTAAATTATGAATTTCAGGAATCAAAGTGCAATATTCTTGAAGTGCTTTTTTATTGAGACGATGTGCAAATGAAGATCTTTTTTTTTGGCTTGTAGTGTTTTATAATAATGTTATTTATTGTTTTTTCTTTAAACCCTTTGAAGGTAATGGTTTGTAATTTAGATTTTAACTTATTGGTGTGTGACTGTGTTATTTAAACTTTTCTGAAGCAGAAAAATATTAGAAAGGTAAAAAATATATTGAACACAAGATTGACATTAATAATTTAATATGAATGAATATTCAGTGGCCAAAAAACTTAATAAACACGAGATTGACAATAACAATTTAATACAAATAGATGTTTAGTGGTAAAAAAATTAAATATACTTTGGAATCTTCAAAGAAATTAGACAATATCAACATTAATTGCAAGCCTATCAGAAATCCATTAAAAGCCCATCATAAAACCCATTACAAAGCCAAAAAAAGCATGTAGGTTTTTTCGGTTATGGGCATAAAAAACCGAACTGAAACCAAACCGAAACCGGTCAGTTTAGACCGGTTTTGGTTTGGTTTTTTTCCGGTTTGGTTGTTTTTATGGGTAAAAACCGAACCGAACCAAAAATGATCACCTCTAATTCCATAAGGTGTTCACTCATTCATTATCATTAATTATATGATTATTATTTAGGAAAAATTACTATTAGGCTCTAAATTCTAATTATTTAAATTACTTTTAGTCCCTAAGCTCTTTTTTTTCTTTATAAATAAGGAGATTTTCATCATCCGCACAGAATATTGATGAAACAAATCTCAATTATGCTTGAACTTTGTGTTCTACAGGTTTATTTATCTTGCCTTCTAATTTCTTAACCGTACGTTTTTCTTATACCTGTTGCTATTCAATTTTCACTTCTAGTATTACTTGACAAATATGACCATCTCCTTTGAATTTGACTGATTGATTGTTGTCTATCCTTAAAATTTCATAATTAATTCAAGTTCTATACTGAACCTAGCTCGCAAAGGAAACTAAAGAGGAAATATAAATATGAATATTAAACATAATGAAAATGATAAAGAAGCGTAGGCATCATGAA
>Ga0325403_1000497_pt1 | contig 27767 bp, 19 predicted proteins | sample PopdelMetagenome_19_FD_205665 | JGI IMG/M metagenome (GOLD analysis project Ga0325403, IMG submission 205665) | Populus deltoides microbial communities from Bellville, Georgia, United States - Xylem-PdKOR-R4 | ecosystem: Host-associated > Plants > Phyllosphere > Stem > Wood/Secondary xylem... | reverse complement strand
TTGATAAGAGCTCGAAAAGCTGCATATATCTCAAAGAATTCAGAACGATGTTTCATTAAATAAACCCAACAATAACGAGTATGATCATCAATAAAAGAGACATAATATCGAGACCCTCCTTTTATGGAAACAGGAGAAGGTCCCCATACATCAGAATGAATCAAATCAAATGGTGAAGATGAAACAGAAATACTTCGATTAAAAGGTAAAACAGAAAATTTTGCCAGTTTACATCCACTAAAATCAGAAATGTCACAAGTTTTCTAATTTTCTAAAGCTCCTATGGATGCCAAAAATCTCAAATGAGATGATGAAACATGACCTAGACGAGAATGCCATAAATAAAAACTAGAAGATGAAAGACTCAAACGAAAGGAAGACAAATCAGCAGTAGTAGCAGCGGCGGCAACGACAACAACTGGCACTTTTAACTCATCCAAAATATATAGTCCATTCTCCCTACAGCCTGTCCCAATCAGCTTCTGAGACTGCAGATCCTGTACACAACAAAAAGAACCAGAAAACATGACTAAATAATCACCAGAATCACATATTTGACCAACAGACGCAAGATTCAATTTGAGTTTTGGAATAAGATAAACATTAGGGAGAGACAAGTGAGGTGTGACAACAGAACCAACACCTGCTAAGGGCATAGGAGTGCCATCAGCAGTCATAACAGGAATGGAGGACAAAGGGGACACTGAGGTAAAAGATGAGGAATCTGGAGACATATGATGGGAAGCACCAGAATCTAAGACCCATTTAGAGTGTGACATACCTGAGGAACTATGAGACAACTGACCTATGGCAAAAGCGGACATTGCTTGTGGCTGCAAGGAGGGAAACTTCTGAAATTGCTCAGCCAAAGTATTAGGATCGGTAATAGAGCCTGAGGAAGCTACTGCTGCAGTATTGTGGTGTGGTGGTTTATAACCCTGAGGTGGTCGATGAGCATTAGATTGTGACTGACTGCCAGACTTCCAAGCTTGATTCTGCTGTCTCAACTTAGGACACTGAGCCTTCCAATGACCTTTCTGCTTACAGAAACTGCACTCATCAAAGCCAACCCTTGTGTAAGGCTTGTTCTAATGATTAGAGAATGGCTTAGAAGGTACTACTAGTACAGAAGGATTTGAAGCAGAAAGAATTCCCTTTTCAGAATAAGACTGAAGACGTATTTCTTCAACCAATAACTCACTGACAACAGAGTCAACAGAAGGCAGTGGAGTACGATGCAGAATTGAACCTCTAAGTCCTTCGAAGTCACTGCGAAGTGCTGTTAAAAACTGTACCAATCATTGCTACTCTCTACGCTTAATATAGGCACCACATGCCTTTAATTCTGCTGATTCTGTAAGAGCCAATTGATCCCAAAGATCTGTCATAGCAGAATAAAACTCTTGAATACTCATATTCTTCTAATGAAGAGCTCGTATGTCATTCTCTAATTGATACTGTTTTGCAAAATTTGATTGCGTGAATAACCTTTGCAGATGATCCCAAACCTCTTTTGCTGTCTCATACTTCGCCAACTACATACCTATCGAATGCTCAACAGAATTGTTGATCCAGGTAATGATCTTTGCATTATTTGCTTCCCATGTATCTATCAAAACAGCATCCCCCTCCTCAATATTCTTAGATATTATATAAGTTCCACTAACATACCCCCACATCTTCTTACCCCTAAGAAAATTTCGCATTACATAGCTCCAATACGAATAGTTCTTCCCATCCAACCTCACACTCACAGACTGAAGCGAATCATCTCTTTCAGTAGCTTTAATTAACAATCACAGAGAACCAGAATGCAAAAGTAACGGAAAACAAAATACTAAATTGCAGAAACTGAATAGAGATTGCAGAAACTAAACAAATATCTTCTCAAAATTATACGATTACTCCAAAACACAAAACCAATTTGCAGAAACTAAACACAAATACCAAACTGCAAAAGTTGAAGGGTAGACGAAATACCAAAATAATTACAGAAACTGACGAAATACCAAATTTTGCAGAAGCGGAAGACAAAATCTCACTCCAAAAAATTTAGTTTTAATTTTAGTTTAGTCTGTGTTGATGCGGCTATGCTTAACTTATTCTAAACCTCACCTCAACTTGCTTCTTTTTTTTAGTTTAGTCTGTGTTTGTTTTTCAGGTAATTTTCACGTTAGTGATGAATCGCAGTAAATAATATATTTGGGTTTTAAAAGAATTGAATTTTATGACGCAGGATTCACTCAAAAATTAAGTTGAAAATATAATTCTCGTACAATAATTTTTGCATGTTTTTTTAACTGAGATTTATAAATATTTCTAATATATTTACTCAAAGTTACCAAAATATCCCTGTTCGTCTCCTTCTTACGGTTTGTAAGAAAGGCAAAAAATAACTTCCTTCTTCAAGCTCCGAACCTGGAGAGAAACCTGGGATGGGATTGCAGCAATGGAGTAATAAAAAAAGTGTTGTAATTCATGGAATTGTTTGTAAAATTTTATATTAATGAAGTGTAAATTAATGCAATTGAAAATTAAAAAATAATTACATGTTTTTATGCAACACATTAATGCAAGGACGATTAATTCATTTGGCTTTGTGAGTCTTTCTACTGCTATTGATATTGTTGTCGATTTTTTTACTTTAATTTCTGTTCTTCTCGTATAATTTAAAAACACTTAATGAATATTATTGTGGTTAGCAAGGTTGTCTAGACAATATATCTTTTTTCTCATATGTTTCCAAGTCCGAGCAAGAAATTACATGGTTTGATTTTCAAATATAGAATTAAAAATAACAAAACTTTAAAGGCACTGTTTGGTTTCCCAGTTTTTAATGCTGAAAATCAATCTTAACTTAATCGAAGCGGTTTTGTTTGAATTGTTTTTCATTTCAATCTAGGTCATATTCTCAAAAAACAATATCTCTCGAGTTGGACTGTGATCACCTTAAAATTCACCTTTAAAATGATTCAAGATAGTAGGGGTTAATAAAAAACTGAGAAAACCAGAAAAGAAATAACTGAAAAACCGAACCGTGAAAAAAACCGATTAAAATTTTAAAAAAACTGACCGGTTCGGTTTTGGTTTTATAAGCCTGAAACCGAAAAAACCAAACCTAAACAAAAAAAACCGAGCCAAATCGGTTTGAACCGGTTTTTATCCTAAAAAACCAAACCGAACCGAAACCGGTTGGTTTGAACCGGTTTCGGTTTTTTTAAAAAAATTTTAGTTTGATTATTTTTTTGGATAAAAACTAAATCGAAGCAAAAATAATCACCCTTATGAGATAATTTTCCCCTTAAAGTATCATAAAATATAAATGTTATCCTTTCATTAAAATATCTCATCATTTAACGTTAATGTTATCTAATTTTATATTTGATGACATGACTTGTTTTTTTGTTTATACTTCAGATAAGGTTTGATATATTTAATTTTTTTATTTAAATTCTTTATTAAGTGATGTCACATCGTATAATTGATATTTTTAGATCACGAATATTTAAATTATAATCATTACAATACCGCTTAGGTTAAGACAATGCATTCATAATATATATTTTATTTGTATTTAGGTTAAGACAATGCATTCATAATATATAGATTATTCAGAATTTTAGCCTTCTTTCTCTATTTGATCTCAATTAATTTAACATGGTATCAGAGCTGGTTTTATGAAACGAGACTTAATCCCAAGTACAAGTTGGATCCGCGAACTTGTACTTGGGATTAAGCCTCATTTCATAAAACCAGCTCTCATACCATGTTAAATTAATTGAAATCAAATAGAGAAAGGAGGTTAGAATTCTAAATAATCTGTATATTATAAATGTATTGTCTTAACCTAAATATAAATAAAATATATAAATCAAACTGAAAATATTATTCTATTATTAATAAATAAAATTAAATAAATATTATTTAACAGGAATTACTTGCATGTTCAGTTCTGCCGGCGATGAATCTCAAGATCTTTCTGTGTGCTGCACATGACGCCATACCGTTTAGGAATTTTGCCTACTGTAATTGACTTGACTCGGATAAAGAAGCAACTTGTAGCATTCTGTGAGTGTGTGTCTTCATGGATAACACAACACTTTCCTAAAAGTTGATTGATATAAATGATTCTTTAAAAAAAAAAAAAAATTGGAGAAACGTGTTTTGACTTTTGGTCAACGCAGATATATTCCCCAATTTTGTAAATTTCAAATTTTTTTTTTGTAATTTATATATTCTTGAATTAAAACTAGGTTTGCATAAAAAATTAACTGTTCATGCCATGATGGTATATTTATTACTTTAACCCACTAATCTACCTTTATGAAGATGAACAACAAAATCATTAAGATATAGTTATTGTTTGGCAAAGTTGCTGGTTGCACGTTTCTCAATCTTTTTTTTAATTATATTGGGCTTTCCTTCTTTAACTGGCACTGTTTTTTTATTTATTTAGTTTTATTTTTTTATATAAATATAATATAATTGTATTGTAATTATAAAGAAACTCAAATATTTGGATTTTTTAGGTGCTTCACTAATTTTTAACTTATGTCCATTCTTTTTATTTTTATTTTTAATCTTTTTTTTCGATTGAATCCTTTTATAGCCTAATTAGATTAGATTAAGTTTGAAATTATGATAAAAAGATCAAATTCAAAAATAGAGAATTGAAATGTAAAAATCAGTGAAAATATATGGTTAATCTCAAGTTCATGATTTTTTTTTTTTTTGTCTAAAGGTTCATTTTGTTTATTTTTCAATCCATTGGTTTGAGAGAGAGTAGCGAGAAACTCACCAGATAACAATGAAGGAAAAAAAAATTGTCGATTGGTCATATTCTAGCGAAAAAATAATCAATCTTAATCTCAACGGTTCCATTTGATAAGAGAAGTTCCACAGAGGTGCTTTAAGATTTTAAACTTGCCTCAAAAAGTAGATTGAGGTCGAGAGAAAAAAAATTTTCAATTTAAATTTTTGATTATGGACAAATTTAGAGGTGTTTTGAATTGAAAGATTGATTTACTGAAGTTTCTAGGGTGTTTCTTATGTTGTTTTTAGGTTGAAATAGGTTAAAGAATACAATTTTAAACCCACAAACACCCTATCCTGTTTTTTCTATCGCCTCTAGGTGGTCAAAATCTAGGCTAGTAGATGATGCGTTGTCTGCACTTTTTTTTCAAAGAAGAAATGGCGAACAACATTAAAAAAAATAATAATAAAAAGGTAGCCGCATGCATTACTACATTTAACAATTTTACCGACGACATATTATGTCAGTATTTACTCTACCATTCCATTAGCGTGAATTTTATAGACTAATTCATGGAGGAAAAATGTCTGTCGATAAACCACTTGTTGGTAATTTCTTTTCTGCCAGCATTTCAGTTTGTAAAAAAAAAACCGATAAAGCGTTTGGGCTTTGGTTCCCCGCACTAAACTGTAAATTTACCAGCTTCGGTTCCCTGCACCGGACCGTGAGCGTTGTGTAAAATGCTCGGACATCACATGCTGAATATTTTTCGTCCATATATTCTCTGAGATGTATGGCAGCCTGAAATCCTTTCAAATCGTCATGTCATTCTATTTTGGTAGAGCGTTTTCTTTAGCATATTTTTATAAAAAATCATGCAACCTACATGATACAAATGTATTCTATATGAGTTAATGACAAATGAAATTTTAATATTTTAAATAAAAAAAATTATCGTATTGTTTTCAATGTTCCCTGGTTATAGCGTGATTCTTTCAAATCCTCCTCGCAAGATTATCATTTGCTCTATCCCACTTAAATTTAGCCTTGCATTAAAACTTTATAAAAACTAAATCAATAATTTCAATAAAGTAAAGGAATTAACATAAAAAATAGTTAAACTTTTAAATTAACACTGACCTTAAATTTTGTAAACCATGCATCGACATGAGATTTCCAATCAGGATGTTTGGAAACTTGGATCCATTGAAACAATGAAATTTTCATTAGTATTTTGCACAATGAAGGACGCCAGATTGTATCTGTATTTCCTATTTATCCATCATGCAAATACTTAAATTGAAAGTTGCATACATAATAACACAATAACACAAGTTCACATAACAATTATAAAATAAATAATAAATACTTCTTTGTTGAGAATTTCATCAATAACTATTATATTATAGTTTATGGCATTACACTTTCGTGTTTTGATAGTTAGTCAGAATTGTTTTCTTCCCTTTTCAATTGACTCGTCGTCAACTCCATCGCAATCTTCTACGTACGTTGATAACATTGTTATCATCATCTTCATTGATTTGTACTTGTCCGATGGAGCTTAGAACAACATTCAACTCCTCAACATCAATATCAACAAAAATATTATAAAAGACACAAAAAGTTGAATTTTCTTCTAAGTCAATCGATAGAGCAACTCAATATAGTTCAATTAGCTTACCAACTTGAAAGACATCATCTCCCAAAAATTTGAATAAAAAGACTTTATTATACTCGTTATGATAATGTAATACAATTACCTCTTCTAATTTTCCATAATAGTCAACTTCAAATTCACTAGAATTCGATCCCTTAACATAAACACCATTATTATATATCTTTCTACCCGGCTCATATTCTTCATTATGAAACACGTATCCATTGAAAAAATACCAGTTGTAGCACTTCACCTTTCTTTTAAGACTCAAACTTACTAAAGACAATGTAGCACTAACATTCCTTTCTAGTTGATAAACCTTGTACATCAAGTATAAAAATTATCTTTCAACCTATTTCCTTTAGATAAAATGTTTCTCGTTTATTCAATAATTTTGTCATAACCAGCCTCACTCAACCCATAATCCAACTTTATGGTAAACATCTGTGCAACGACCGATAATTTACTGTGATTTGTGCAGCCATCCCATAATGGTTCGTCAGAATCTTTTAAAAGATCAAAAAACCTAGCCACGTCTGTATTAGGTTCTACATCTATGATTAGACATTGAGCGGTATGACTGATTTATTCTCATTGCTTTCATAACCATAGTCCTATAAGGATTATTGTTGTCATTTACAACTCCATGCACGTTGCTAGCACTAGAAGTTGACCTAACCATCCTTTCTATCATGGTCTCGTGAGGACCAAATGGTTCTCCGTGTGCATACCAACATAGGTTTCCAAATATTTATGTAATGAAATGTGCGGGAAAACAAAAACAAACGGAAGGTAGGCTGAATAAATGGCAGTTGAGTTTTCTTTGATATAGTGTAGCTCTCACCAAGAACAAAATTGATAGTGAACTTATTTGTGCAGGAAAAAACATGAGCAAATTTGTCCTTATCAAGGAACCATTTCTTTCCTTTTAACAACCGTAACAACAACAAATGAGAAATAAGAGTGTTTGTCCTTATCAAGGAACCATTTTACTCTAAAGTTTAAGGTACCGGATTTCAGCTTTAAAATATAATTGAAAGTTCTTTATGCTTGAAATTTTTATATGTTTATACTACCATATGTTTAATTTTTATCAAATAGAATCAAGGTGCTAAGATTGGAACTTGTAACCGTCTAGTCAACAAGGCTTTGATATCATGTCAAAGAATCATTTCAACCCAAAAGCTTAAACTGTTTGGTGAGACCCAAGATATGATTTATACAATTTCCAAACACACCTATTCAAGTGAAAGCTTTTTGGGTTTAAAACTTACACATGCCCATACTATATTGTGCTTAATTTTTTATCAAATAGAATTAGCGTAGTGAGATTTAAACTCGTGACCACTTGGTCAACAAGACTTTGATATCATGTCAAAGAACCATCTCAATTCAAAAGCTTAAGATGTTTAGTGAGACCCAATGATATAATTTATATAATTCTCTAACAGTACTAGAGAACTATCTACAAACCTCTATTAAAAAAAACAAAAACTTTTATAAATACATAAAATGCAAATGGTGTCGAAGAAGAATAGAACCTTATCATTTGCATGACAAATTATAGCAAGCTCTAAGAACCAACATAATCACTGTATTCATTTCCATCAATGTCCTTTATGTGAACACCCTTGATAGTTGGTGATGCAATCAATACAGGTTGTCCACCAATAGATTCAAAAGCATGTGCATGTGAATCCACTAACATCATTTCTTGACCCAAAAACAATTACATCGGCCAATAATTAGAGAATTCCAAAAACACATTTCTTGATAAGATAACTTTCAGCCACAACTTTCTAAAATCAACAATTTGCTCTCTCAAACAACATGAACCTGCCAAAACACAGAACTCAACAGAGGACACAAAAGGATCTAACCCCCCTCTCCAATAATAAAAACTCATAAACTAAGTAGAAAAAAGTTACGCTGAAAAATTAGCAGTTGAGTTTTCTTTGATATAGTGAAGCTCACCAAGAAGAAAATTGATAGCGAACTTATTTGTGCAGGAAAAAATTGAGCAAATTTGTTAAAACAAAGGATTCTGTGAGAGGTGAGGAGACGAAAAAAAAGATTTGAGATGATAGATACAAAGCTAGGGAGCAACCTGACAAATAAACACCTTTTCTTTCCTTTCAACAACCTTCACAACATCAAAGTGTTTGTCCCTATAAAAAACCACTTACTCTATCGTTTACTATCATACTTTAAACTTCCATATATTCATGTTATTATGTAGTTAATTTTTATTAAATAGAATGAGAGTGGTAAGACTCAAACTCGTAACTGCTAGGTCAACAAGGCTCTGATACCATGTTAAAAAATTATCTCAATCCAAAAGTTTAAGCTATTTGGTGAGGTCTAAAATATGATTTATACAATTTTCAAACACACCCCTTCAAGTGAAAACTCTTTGGCCTTGAAACATATATAGGTCAATACTATATTGTGCTTAATTTATGATCAAATAGAATGGGGGTAGTGAATTTGAACTCGTGACCATTTGATCAACAAGGTTCTGATACCATATTAAAGAATCATCTCAATAAAAAAACTTAAGTCGTTCAGTGAGATCCCATGATATAATTTATATAATTCTCTAATAAGAACTAAAAACTGTTACATACCTCTATTAAAGCAATGCAAACTTTTATAAATACATAAAATGCAAATGGTGGCGAAGAAGAATAAAACCTTATCATTTGCATGACCAATTATATTAAGCTTTAAGAACCAACATGATCAATGTATTCATTTCCATCAATGCCCTCTATGTGAACACCTTTGACAGTTAGTGATGCAATTACAACAAGTTGTCCACCGATATATTCAAAAGCATATACAAGTGAATCCACACGTCCTGACATCATTTCTTGCCCCAAAAACAATTACATAAGCTAGCCAATAATATGAGAATTCCAAAACAAATTTCTTAATAAGATAACTTTTAGCCAAAACTCTTTAAAATTAACAATTTGCTCTCTCGAATAACACGAACTTGGCAAAACACACAACTCAGTAGAGGGGGAAAAAGGATCCAACCTTACCCCCCTCCCCCGAACACAAACCGTGGAAAAAAAGGGTAGAAAAACCAGCACATGACAACAAAAATAGTAGAAATCAAATAATAAAAACTCATAAACTATGTAGAAAAAAGCTGTTGAAGTGAAATAGACAAAAAAATCCCAAATAATGATATTTTTAACAAACAAAGAGAGAAAATAATACAATGTTCACAAATTAAAAAAAAAAACCATACCACATATGGGATCTTTTCCAATTCCTGGTAAAATCATTGATAGTGATAATAGTATCATTTATCATGGAATAAGTATCGATTTATGTACCTTGAAATTAGATAATTCATTTGATAAATTTAAAAATTACGTCTTGAGGAATTGGATGGAATTTGGCTGAATTCAATGTTAATATTATTTGGAGGATGTTGGGTGGGGACCATCCAAATTGTTATGCTAGTGTGCCCATTACTAGTGATATGATTTTTAATACAATGGTTAAGTTGATTACCATAAATGGGTTGCAAATATTAAAGCTTTACTTGAGTAGAAAACCTAAAGTAGAAAACTCTTCGAGTTTGGAGTTGACTCGAGTCCCAAGTTGTAGTCAAAGAACCACATAATTATCATATGTAGCATGTCCGTCTAGGATAGTTAGTGATACAATGAACCTAACATCAGTTCAAGAAATAGTGCATATGGAACTTTTGTTGGCTATGATAACGACTCCATATTGTTATGATAAATTTAAACCAAGTGATAAGGAAAATGATTGTCATGTCAATGATGTTGTTGAGGAAGATGAGCAAGGTGAGCCAATAAACCAAACAACGAGACCCCATGTTCCTAAATTTAAAGATACTAGTGGGTTTGCTCATATGATGAGATTTGATTGGGCTTTGAGTCATAGGAATTCAGACTTACTTATTGAGTTGAAGGTTGGACAAATGTTCTGAACCAAGATTGATTTAATCAATGCAATTAAATGATGGCATGTAAGAAATTCACTTCAATACAACGCGTAACGATCAACCACAACTTATGTGTAGTTATAGTGTAAGTATGAACCATCATGTCAATGGTATTTACATGGGGATATCACAAGAATTCTGACTCATTTGAAATTTGAAAATTGAAAGAACCCCACACATGTCACAATCAAATAGTTATGCAAGCTCACCGTCAAAGTGACTTGGATTTTGTTTCTAATATGATGTTGACCATTGTCAAAGCTGAAATAAGTATTAAAATTGCAACCATTCAAACAAATAACCATAGATATTTTTTTGTATAATATATTGTATAAAAAAGCTTGGTTAGTTATAAAACAATTATTAGAGAAGTTGTTTGAATCATATGAGGAATCTTTTCAAATGTTGCCTAGGATGTTATTAGCTCTGGAAAAATTAAATCCTAGTATAGTTATTGAGTGGGATCATAAGATGGTTGGTGGTGATACAACAATATTTTGAATATTATTTTGGGCATTTGGACTTTTAATTTAGGGTTTCAACATTGTCATCCATTGATAAGTATTGCCACCACTCATTTATATGGAAAGAGAAAGGCAATAATCTTGATTGGAGTTGTTTATAATGTAAATAATAGGGGTTTTTTTTAGTGTTATGCTTTGGTTGAATAAGAAACAAACAATAACTAGACATGATTTTTAGATTTGATTCACTGACATGTCATAAGTAGATGTACTGAATTGTGTATAATTCACTAACAATTAAGAATGCTATGTCACAGATATAGGCCGAGCCAGATCGGTATCATAATTATTATTCTTGTCACTTTGTGAGTAACTTCAATAAAAGATTCAAAGATATGGCATTGAAAAAACTATTAGATAAGATGTGTCAACAACATTCAAGACATAAATTTGATACTATGTATGATGATATAGTAAATTGAAATGATCAAATCAAATAATGACTTGTGATTGAACCGAAAAGAGATGAACACTCTCATATGATGGTGGTTATCGTTATGAAAATATGATCACTAATGTGCAAATTACCTTTCTTTTAAGACTAATAAATATTTTTTTTATTGAAGAGCTGAAGTTGATGATTGCATGAGTCATGATGTATTAAGGCATTCACAAGTGCTTGTTAAACTTATTGGTGATGCATCAAAATCAAGATCATATATATCGAGTGTATTTAATATCCTAAATGATGTTTTTCAAGTTGAGACCCCGTAGGAATTGGTAGTCAAAGGGAGGTTCGATGAATGGTTTGATTTAATAAATAAATGTGCACGTGTGGTAAATAAAAGTTGTATCATCGACCATGTTCACACCTAATTGCATGTTGTACATTGTGATATGTTGACTTTGAGCAATTTATTGACACTTTAAAATCTATCTGATGGGATAAGATTTTAAAGGCTCTATTAAAAGATACCGTGGTGGAAAAGATGAAGTTTTTAAAGGTGTATAATATATGTAGAAAGGAAGGAGTAACTATGGAATAAGAGACATAAAATCATTCTAAACATCATATGACAAAAATATCCTAAAAAAAATCATTAGTCCATTTAGTTTGTTATAAATAATATGGTAAGAATATTTATATGCAAAGATTTATATTTTTGTGTTTGTTTATAAAACTAAGAAAAAGTTATTGAAATAAATGGATACAAATATCCTAATGAATTTATATTTTCCTGTTTACAAGATGTTATTACCAAAGGATTAAAGATACAATTAGATTTTCACCTCGTTACAATTATACTATATGGTTATTAGGTATATTATGATTTTTTTAACTCTATTTAAATTTAAGTATTTTACTTTGATTTATAATTTTGCATGCAATTTAAACTAAACAATGTCACTCTCTAAAATATCCTACAATCTTAAGACTAAATGAGCTTGCATGTATTCATTATATGCTTGTTTGCCAAGTCTAATTATATCATCTAATTATTATTTATTTAAATTTGTGATAACGCTGCTTATAAAAACTAAATTATAAACTTGATGCTTGTTACATTTTTTATGCTAAATTATTACAATATTGTTTAGTTAATTTGTATGTTGAAATTTTAATTTGTTTGCTATTTTTTTTTCAAGTTTATAGCCACATTTTAATTATAGATATTTGAATGTTATCTTAGAAAATTATGATGACTTCAGTACAATAGAAGGTTAATGCAACTAATGTTGCTTCGAAAAACACTATTTTAAGAGAATTTCACCATTATTTTTTGTGATGTATGGTGAGAAATTTAAAAATTTCAATGAATTAAACTTTAAGAGTCAAGAAAAAAAAATATAATTATATATAACCACCTTAAATTTAACAAAATTCTTGTCTAAAGAAGCACCAAAGCTTTTCAAATAATGAATCTCTAGTCTCATCATTATGGTAGCTTGGACGCATGGAATCTTAGAAATTTCATGTTCAAGAGCTATATCTTGAATAAATTGAACAATATTTTATATAATATATATAGTTTAATTAAAAGTAAAAAAGTGCTATAAAAAGTTTTGGAATGAAAATACAAAGTTAAAGAGGTTGGTACGAAAGAATTCATAGTTGATAAATTTGGGTTAAACAATTTCCATGGAAGATTGTTAGAAATTTGTAGCTATATACTAACTCTTTTTTATTTTTCTAATTTCTTTTAATATATGCATCTTTTTATTCATTTATTTGACAGCACGAACTCTTATTACAAAGCTAGATTGGCCTGTCTTTGCCCCTTAGCTTAACGAAGGTAGAAAAACTCAACAAAAGCATGCATACAGTACATGATGGATACTATAAATTCATCATCTTTTTAGACTTTTCTGGTAGGAAATTCGAAGTCGGCGCAATTGGTCCCCTTGGACAAAATCGATGAACTGAAACCCAGTTTCTTTGACTGTAGATCGAATTGTAGCAAATTGTCCTCCAACTGGAGACCACCAATCATAACCGATGGGCCATCAATGGCCCCACCATCCACAAAATCCAAGCACCAAAGATCAACACTCTTCTTTGTAACCTTCATCATAGAGTTCGATCCAAACATCTTCCAAACCACATCTTGTCTATCCAACACAAGTTCGATTATTGGTACAGCCGGTCCCATTTGTGTAATCTTCACAGCACTCGCAGGGTAGCAGACACTGAATGGCTTCACAGGCTTTGTTGTAGTAAGATTGAAAGCAGAGGAAGCTGCTTCCCTCAAGAAAGCCAGAGTAAAAGCCTTGTAAATAGAACTCTGTAACTTTGTGTATGGCACAATAGTGCTGATCCTGGTCCCCCCAGAACCAGACTGACCATCAATGGCCAACAGTGCTTTGTTAAAAGCCACCATCTTTCCGTTCACTTTTATGGCAGTCAGCCCCACATAATACTCAGGAGAGAGTCTGTGGGTATTTGGATCAGAATCTCTTCCAAGCGTGTTAAAAATAAGAGGAGTGTAAAGAAGTGATTTTGAGAGGTCATTTCCATGCAAGAAATTATAAGGCCCTTTACTACCGAAAAGAGCCACACCAGGTTGAGAGATGGATCCTGACAAACACATAGCAAAACAATTTGGAGAGGAAGAGAAGGCTTTATTGATCTGTACTGGGATTGAGAGGTTTGAGTTGCCCAGGGAGGCTAAGCCAGTTACACCCTTAGCCAGGCCTTTCAGAAAACCAGTTCGAGCACAGGAAAAGATGAAATTATTGATCGAGGTAAGAGAGCCTTGGGTATTGGGCAAGGCAAGATAGTCAACAAGGGCAGCGTTGAGGCCATTAACTTTTTTGTAGTCAACAGGTTTGATGGGGTTCTCAGGGAAGAAGAGGAAAGTGTAGTTTCGACAATTTGGACCCGGTGGACCGTCGCAAATGCCGTCGCAACCATAAGTACTAAGAGAATTAGCGATGGAACTGTTACAGTCGACATGGTGGTAAGTGGAGGAAATGTAGTCGTCGCAATTTACCCAGCTGTATGTAGCACCAAGATCCAAGACCAATTTGGTGAGCTTGAGAGGGGTTTTCAGGTATGCAGTGATGATATATATATTGGCTGGTTGAATGGTCCTTCTGGATTGGTGTTTGGAGGGGAAGATCTGCTTGAGAAGGGATACACGATAAGAGGAAGAAAAAAAATCAGAAGAGGGACTGCTAGCTTTGCCATTGATAATTGTTTCGTGTGTTGAGAGCAGGATTAATTACGAGTCATTTATAGAGTCCTGTGTTACACGGGAAGTACGTGCATGTTCTGTTCTGCCGGCGATGAATCTCAAGATCTCTCTGTGTGCTGCACATGACGGCATAACGCTTAGGAATATTTTTTGATCTGACTAGTAGAGTGATAATTCTATATGAATTACAACCTATATTTCTACATGACATTAATTACATTTCATGACTTCACGTAAAACTTCTGTAAAATTGCAAGTCACATAAAATCACATCAATAATCATTACTTTATAATGACTGAGGGACTGAAATGTGTGTGTGTGTCTATATATATATATATATATATATATCAACAAATCAAACTCCAATCATGCTCCCCCTGACTTCAATCCCATCACAAGACCAGCGGGCGAAATGGTCGGATTTGGCTGTGTGTTACTGTTGTTGGCTTGTATGTGGCGGAGGGATTTGTTTTTTTATCGATGGGAACGTGATTTTGGATGGGCCAGAATTTGCCAGGGGAGGGGATATTTTGGGTGGGAGGGAAATCGGTTATAATTTAGAGGTGTGTTTGTTTTTTAAAAAGCTATTTTAGAAAAATTATTTTTTAAATTTTTATGTGTTTATTTGTTATTAGAAAAGTTGGTCAATAGAAAACACTTTTCGATCAACGAAAAACACTTTTCGGTCAAAAGAAAATTTGGCTTGGTTTCCAGAAAAGTATTTTCCTTTTATTTTGGACGGAAAACATTTTCCGGAAGTTGTGAAAAATTTAAAAATATCATATTATTTGCTGATTATATCAATTTTGATCCTCAAACTTTTAATTGCTATATATATTTTGTTTCGAATATTTGTTTTTTAATTTCATCCCTTAGAATTTAATTTTTATATTAACTTTGGTTCTTATTTTTATAATCATTATTTGTTTTTTCCTTATCATTTTTTTATTGAATTTTTTTATCTATCAAATGGTCCTTATTATTTATTTTATTTGAGATAATTTATGAAATTATATTTTTTTTCAATTTCATTTTCATTCAACTTTTTAATTTGTAAGATTTGTTCCTCATTATTTTAATAAACTTGAAAAAAATAAAACATTAATAAGTTATTTTCCAGTTCATTTTCCATGATATAACTAAATACTATAAAGTCTAACTTATTTTTTATTACACTACCAAATAATAAAAAATAATTCACTTTAAAAAAAAAACTAATTTCCAGCAAACAAACGGGACTTAGAATACTTTTTACCATTATTAACACAAAAGGTGCCAAGAGCAGAAACCGAAACTTGAATATCGACCTTCATTTCTCATGGCAAGGTCTGCATTAAACATAAAAATATTAATAAATGCTTAGAATTGGGCATAGAAATATAAAACGAATAAGTGGAATATTTGCTAAAAAGAAAGAATAATATTTTTTATATCCAATTTTTTTATTAATTACATTAAAAAAAATTATTGTGCTGATTAATTCACTATTCATCAGAACACAAACCATTGTTCTCTGCAACAATTTTTTTTTCACTTAGAATTATTTTGCTATTATAAAAAATTCTAGTTGAAATATTGGAGAAAAATTTTAAACACATTAAAACAGAAGTCCATATGAATAGTTACATGGTAAATAATTACTCTTCACCGAGTGATGATGTCCTAAAAATCCAAGTAGCTTAGGAATAGGCTCCCAGATTGGATAATTACTTAATCAATTTTTTCTAGCAATTTCATCAATTCTTTATAGTCAAGATGATTGACAGTTTATACTTGGTACCTGTAAAAGATCGATGGACATGGAGACTCTTTGATGGTAAAGTCAATAACTTTGTAAAGAGAGAAAGTGCAATGATATTTTAGAGAGATAGACTCTAAAAACATATATGCAAAGAATGTTGAGAATGAAGACATTGAAAAACCTTTGTTCTAAATATCTCATAATGTATTTATTGCCCATGAGTCTTGTCTTTTTGTGAAGAATATTGTTTGTAGTGTAATTTTATCATTGTGATATTTTGAGTTGTATTCTAATCAAAATAATATGTATTAGATCAATATAAAATACTGAAGGACCCATATGGGTCTTGGAAAAATTCTCTGGTGAGTGTTGGGCTCGGACAATGTGCCCGAGCCCATAAGAGGTGAAAGTGGGTCCGAGTTTGCTACCTAGACCCAAACTTGTTAGGCTCGGGCGTGACAACTCAAGCCCATGGAAGGTGAAAATGGGTCCGGGCACACTACTTGGATCCAAACATGTTGGGCTCAAGCGTGACATCTTGAGCCTACTAGGGGTGAAGACGAGTTTAGGCACGATATCTAGACCAAAACATGTTAGGCTTAAGGCACACTCCTGAGCCCGAGCACGTTAGGCTCGAGTGTGGAATCCTAAGCCCACAGTAGTGCTGAGGTGGACGCCCAGCACCAAAGATGCAGGGCATACGGCCTGCATGGGCTCGAGCAGTAACTAGAGCCCATGCTCCTTAGGTGTTGGGCTCGAGCTACCGCGCCCGAGCCCACTCTTCTTGGGACTTTTGTAGTATTTTGGGCTTAGGAAACAACTTAGGGATTCTTTTTAATTGAAAAGATGAGGATCAACTTAAGGATTCGTACATCGAAAATTAGATAAGATTGTCTCAAGGATTCAACTCAACTAGAAACATAGTGGGATCATTTGAGGGATCCATACATCTTAAAAATAAGATAAGATCATCTCATGGATCTACCTCAACTAGAAAACAATGGGATCATCTTAGGGATTCGCATCATTAGGAATGAGAAAAAAACAACATATGAATTCTTCTCGATTGAAAAAAGGATAAACTCAAGGATTTGTACATCTAAAAAAAAGAGATAAGATTATCATATAGATTTACCTTAACTATAAAGTAGTGGGATTATCTCAGGGATTTACCTCAACTACAAAATAGTGGGATCATCTTAGGGATTCCACACCACTAGTAATTATAAATAATCATTTCATGGATTTTTCTCAATTGAAAAGACCATGATTAACTCAAGGATCTATACAACTTGAAAATAAGATAGGATTATCTCATGAATCTACCTCAACTAGAAAGTAGTCAGATCATCTCGGGGATCTGCACTACTAGGAATGAGAAATAATCAATTTAGGATATTTTAATTAAAAAGCGGGGATCAACTTAGAGATCCGTACATCTTAAACATAAGATAAGATCATCTTAGGGATCTACCTCAACTAGAAAGAAGTGAGATCATCTTAGGGATCCACACTACTAGGAAAAAGAAAGAATCAACTCGAGGATTCTTCTTGATTGAACAGATTAGGATTTACTTAGGATCCGTACATCTTGAAAATAAGATAAAACCATCTCATGGATTCATCTCAACTAGTATGCAGTGGGGTCATTTCAAGGATCTACTTCACTAGGAATGAGAAAAAATCAATTTAGGGATTATTCTTGTTTGAAAAGATAAGGATCAACTTAGAGATCCATACATCTTAAGAATAAGATAAAATCATCCCAATGATCTACCCGAACTGGAAATCAATGAGATTATCTCAAGGATCTAAATGATAAAGAATCAAGTCAGGGATCTACCTCAACTAAAAGCAGTGGGATCATCTAAGGGATCCAAAAATGAATTCTTCTCAACTAGAAAGAAAATAGATCCTCTTCAGATCCAAATAACATAAAATATTATGATTACCAAGCTCAACTCGACTCAGATGATGTCCTAATTGATGTTTGGCTTGGATTCTTTACCAAATCTTGGTTAGCTTGGCACCATTAGATTATGTAGGAAATTGTTACCTGTCAATTCCTTGCCAAAATTTGTTCAATGCTTAAAGGTTTCCATTTCTGGTTTAAGTCTTTAGTCACATGACTCTTCAATCTATTCAAGTTTTACCCATGTTATTACTATGTTTGAATACTTTTTTATCATGTTGTCTAAACCATGTACAACAAATATTACTCTCTTGTGTTTGTTATATGAAACTTTGCTTAGTTTAACCATTCTTTGGAAATTGACAAATTATTTTTTAGCCATGATGTTGCCTTTTGGTTGGATTGTGCCCTCAAATGTGGTATTCTTTAACCATTGGCTACTCATCATATTTCTTAGTGGAGAAGTAGAGCTCAACTACTCAATTTATAAAAGAGTTCACAAAATCATCCATTGTCATAGATTATTTTAAGCAATAATACCCCCAACTGATCTGGTTGTACATATCAATAAAAAGGCATTCATCATTGTCATATACCATTCATGGCTTTGCCAGACCATTATTTGACTATTATTGTTGTAATAGGCTTTTTAAAATTGGATTACCTCTAGATGTGCTTATATTTCAAAAGACCATGAAAAAAAACTTATACATCATCATTTTTTTTAATCAAGACTTTGCAAAATCAGATAATGAGAATTTTTCAAAAAATATTTTTTCATGTTTTCAAACCACATCATAAATTTTACTAATTGCATCTTTGTGTGTCTCGTGGTTAGCATGAAATCATTAAGATGTAAATTGGAAAGTATTTATTTGATATTTTATTGATCTCAACAAGGTATAAGTTGAGAAGAAATACTAGTTTAAAATTAGGCTATCCATAGTTCAAATGATTTCTCAAAATCTTGACTATCTTATATTTTAAAAATAAAAATTTACCCAATATAAGTTTAAAGCAATTTTGTTTAGAAATTTTTACAATTTCCTGGGTAATTGTTTTTTTTAATTATGATTTAGTCTCTTCTTCAAGTGAGATTTGCAATTGGTGAAAATACATGATAAGATGACATTTTGTCTTTTATTAGATTCAAAGTAAGGGATTGAGTGAAAAGTTATGGTTTTGTTGAGAAAAAATTGTTCTTCTTAAACACTCTTTTTATCATCACGAATAATAATATATAGCTTATTTATATTGGTCAAAGTTATTTGCATTTTGAGAGATCTATTTATTGGTCAAGGTTATTTGCTTGCTTGATTATAAAAGACTTTATAAAAGAACATAATGCAGATGCATGGACTATTGAAAAATAGGATTTATAAGCTCAAAAAGTGTATTAGGATTTCAAAGACTTAAGATTGTTGTCAGTTGTTTATCCTTGTTATATTTTTTACTCTTTTTTTACCATATTTTTCGTACTTGCCCTCTTTGATTTTTTTGGTGAGGTAAGCTTATTTTCTTTACTTTGCAATTTTTGTTTTTGATTTGGGCATGCCCCTAATATTTGAGTTTGTGGGGCTCTATTCTTTTGGATTACTATGGAATTTTATCAATCTTTTTGAACTTTCAATTGCCCAGTGTGGGTGTGATCCTAGTCAATGTTTTTATGAAGGAAATTTTTCATGCTCAAAAGGGACTACAAAGGGGCATATTTAATTTTTATTAAGAAAATGATAACAAAGATGGTCTTTTCTCATTTATAGAATTAGTGGTTAAAACTAATAAATTGTAACATCGTTTAATGTAATTTGTTTGGACTTCCAAAGAATTGCATTTCACAAGTTTATGATTACCAAATCTACCACACACCATTTTGTATACTGATAAAGAGACATGATGTGCAGGTAATTGATGGTTTTTCAATTTCCATTTTTTTTTTTTTGTTTTAGGTGGTTGGTAAAGTAGGAATTGCTTGATTAATTGAATTATTTGCCATCCAAGATTGCAAAATGTTGTTTTGAACAAACATCTAATTTTCTTTGAAATCAAAAGATAAATTCAATTTTTCAAAATTATTTTAGCAAAGAATTTTCTATAACCAATTTTGGCTTTCATGTTTTGAATGAAGCTATAGGATCATGTAAAGTTATAAGGGTTAATTTTTCAAAATCTTGAAAGGGTGAGGGTTGCCTTAAGCATCTAAGCTATGCACTCTAGAGTTTGACCATTTTTTCATTTTATTTATCCAATCATGGATGAAAATAAAATGTCAAATGTCATTTTCATAACAAAAACATCTTTTAATTTCAAAGCAATAGTGAAACAAAAGAAGTCATACTTATTTGAAAGATATGATGTAGTTCTAGAACACATGGAAACACATAAAAGAATTACAATTTTATATTTTTCATTAAAGTACAAAAAAGGCAAAGTTCAATGAAAAAAGGGTTGACAATGCAACACTTTTTTCTTGGGTCAACTTCCCCAACAATATTAGTGTTTTATTAGCATTCAAGTATGAAAAATGTGTTGTGAACTAAGATTTTAATGATGTACCATTTTCCCCTAAATTCCATGGGATGAAGGTGCGTCAATCCATACACATTCTTAAGTCCACAAAGCTACTAGATTTTGCTTAGTCTTGTTATTCTTCATCATTTACTTTCTTTTTAGCTTTTATTAATTGTCTCTCTAAGCTTTCTTCTTATAAAAAGACAATTTGTAATCCTCTTTGGCAGCAGGCTATGGATGAGGAACTTTTTGCTTTGCATAAGAGAGATACTTGGGATCTGGTTCCTCTACCTCCTGCTAAGAGTGTTATTGGTTGTTGTTGGATGTATAAGATCAAAACTAATTCTGATGGGTTTATTGAGCGATACAGAGCTTGGTTGGTTGCAAAAGGATACTCTCAACAGTATGGTATGGATTATAAGGAGACATTTGCCCCTATAACAAAAATGACTACTATTCGTACTCTTATTGTGGTAGCTTCGATTCGTTAGTGACATATCTCTCAACTTGATGTTAAAAATACCTTCTTGAATAGAGATTTTCAAGAAAAAGTTTATATGGCACCTCTTCTTGGTGTTTCACATGACTCTGAGTATGTTTGTAAGCTTAAGAAAGCATTATATGGTCTCAAACAAGCACCTCGTACTTGGTTTGAGAAATTCTCTGTTGTGATCTTGTCTCTTGGATTTGTTTCTAGTAGTCATGATTCTGTCCTTTTTATTAAGTGCACTAATGCAGGTCGTATTATTTTGTTTTTATATGTTGATGATATGATTATTATTGGTGATGACATTAATTGTATTTCAGTTTTGAAGACAAACTTGGCTACACCATTTGAAATGAAGAATTTGGGTTATCTTCGATATTTCTTGGGTATTAAGGTAGCTTTCTCACCCAGAGGTTATCTTCTTTCTCAGTCAAAATATATTGTAAATATTCTTGAGCGGACTAGACTAAATGATAACAAGACTATAGATACTCTCATGGAGGTTAACGCAAGGTATTCTTCTTCTGATGGTTTACCTTTGACAGATCCTATTTTATATCGTACTATTGTTGTGATCTTGGTATATCTCACTATTACTCATCCAAATATTACATATGTTGTTCATGTTGTTAATCAGTTTGTTTCTTCTCCTACTACTATTCACTGGGTAGTTGTTCTTCGTATTTTGCGATATCTTCGGGGTACAGTCTTTTAGAGTCTTTTACTTCCATCCACCTCTTCCTTGGATCTGCGTGCATACTTTGATGCTGATCATGGTAGTGATCCCACAAATCATAAGTCTATTACCGGTTTCTGTATCTTTCTAGGTGATTCTCTTATTTCTTAGAAGAGTAAGAAATTATTTATTGTTTTTTAATCCTCAACCGAAGCAGAATATCGTGTTATGACATCTATTACCAATGAGATTGTTTGGTTACGTTGGTTACTTGCTAATATGGGAGTTTTCCTTTCTCATCCTACTCTTATGTATTGTGACAACCAGAGTTCTATTCAGATTGCTCACAACTCGGTTTTTCATTAGTGAACTAAGCACATTGAGATCGATTGCCATCTTACTTGTCATCATCTCAAGCATGACACCATTACTTTGCCTTTTGTTTCTTCTTCCTTGCAGATTGCAGATTTCTTTACCAAGTCGCATTTCATATCTCATTTTTGTTTTTTAGTTAGCAAATTCACGATGCTTGTAGTTGCCGCATCCTGAGTTTGAGAGGAGATGTTAAATAATACATTTATTTTTGTTTTATTTATTAAGGGTAGAATAATATTTTCAATTTAACCTATATATAATCTCTTTGTATTTAGATTAATTTAAGCACTTTAGAATAAACAGATTAATAAAAATTCTAGCCTCCTTCCCTTTTTTGTTTGTATTTCTTTTGTGTTAATCTGGATTAATTTAACAGTTCACAACAGTCCGTAGAATCACAGATAACACCTTAAAGGAAAGGAAACAAGAAAACACACCGCTTTCAACTCACCGTGAAAGTTGGGGTATAACTGCCAGCATCGACGACACTTGACATAAAAAATAAAAGCCCTCTTTCGAATATACTGGATCTGGAAAAACAGTGGGAAAAGCTTAAATTTTGAGATGCTTAAACAAAATTTAAGAGAAAAAGATGGCAAGGTGTTTCCTGAAAAGAAGGAAAAAGAGAAGGACAGCATGGAAAGCTGACAACGTTAACCAAACAACATAGATAGGAAAGTTCATGGAGTGGTTGCAGCTAATTCACATACTCCCCCCGCCACTTTCAGTAAGACTTTCTACGACGACCTTCTCTGCAAAAGAAATTGATTTTTTTGGCGAGCAGTTTCTCATTCATGCTTTACAGAACTGAACATTAAATCTAAGTTTCTATAGGATCAATTAACCATCATAAAGCTTGGCGAGCTTGCGAAATGTTTCATAGATCTTACCACATAACACCTAACTAAAGAATGGAAACAGAGGCACTTGAGGTCGTGGCCTAGCGGGGGAAGGGACTTGTTTCCTTCCTCTGCACCCGGGTTTGATTTTTTCTGTGCATGTCTGTCACCCCCGCGGTGCCTTACCTGCCCACTAGGCTTGCAGGATGTTTAGTGGGCCCGGAGATTAGTTGTGGTACGCGTAAGCTGGCCCGGACACCTCGGTTATCAAAAAAAAATAGAAACAGAGAAGCAAAGAATTTGCACATAATTTATCATAATGGCCTATAGATTAGGTTTATTTCACCAATCTGTTTTAATAATCTAATTAGTTTCAAAGGGTTTATTCTAAATTAATGAAGTGGCCGGGTTGTTAATACCATGTGGCCTGAGGCTAACCCCATTTAAGACCACACAAACCATGTAAAGGACCCCACTATAGTAGAAACTATACGAGGGCAGCACCTGAACCTGCGGTTATTCTATGTTTTTTTGTTGAGTACTAGAATGCATCCGTACCTCATAGCCAGAATCTACAAACATACATTTTCAGGACCCTTAACCTTATTAGAAAAGATGGGCTCCTCAAATCCTGAATTCTGGTTTTCTATTTTATTTTTTAATAATAATTAAAAACTAATCAATAGAGTTTTCTATCCCTGCTGACATGTTGGTAGTACTAAGATTAAATTGTTTCATAACTCATTTTTTACTTCAATTTTTGTTTAGAATTAAAAAAATGAGAAGAATGCCAAAAAAAAAAGTGTGTATTGTTAATTTTAATCATTTCATCATTTTTCATTATTTTTGTGTGTCAAATTAAGTTAGGAATAATCATAAAAAAAATACATAGATACAAAAAAAGAAAAAAGAGTTTAAAAAAATAATGAAAACAAAGAATATAGTTGGGGCAAAATTGGACCAATAAATAAGTTTTACAAATCAAAAATTAAGTTAGGAAAGTTCAATTAAATCCAAGAATGGTTTGGGTTGCAAATGGAGATTTATTGGAAGAGAAATTAAAGAACTTAATTTGACTTTAATTTAGCTAATATTAGAAATATTAAGGAACCATGAACAAATTGCCAAATTAAAAAGTCAATTAGGACCTTAATTAGAGAGAAAAAAAAATCAAAACTAGGAGTTTGGCCGGTTAAAATTGCATAATTTTTAGAGCTAAGGATGAATTCGTAAAAAGTGGTTAAATTTAATGGTCTAAATTGATTTAATTAAGGATATAATTGAAATGAAAAATGGGATTTATGGCAATTGAGTCGGATTGATTGCTCCCAATTATTTATCAAGCTCCAGTTAAAATTAAAAAAAAAAACACGTTATTAACTCCCTATTCATGGGTTTTTCCATGACAACCTTTCAGTATAGCAGCCCTCATCTGGCCTTTAATTTATTAGTCAAAATACTACCCAAACAACACACAAACACAACAACCCCTCATTTTCAAACCAGCCACCGCACACAGCCCTTCTCCTTCCACCACTAAAATCATCACAAGCGACCACCATTATGCAACAAAAACCATAAAAACAAAAAAAAGGGGGCTCATTAGATCCCACCTATCTCCCTAAAAAAGAAACCTTATCCCTGTATTTATTTTGAAAAAAAAAACATACCTCTTCTCCGAGTATATATATATATGTTGCAAAGCAGTGTTTAGCAATGGAGTTGGAAAGTGCTTTTAAAAAAAATTGAAATTGTTTTATTTTTTTCTTTAAATTAATATGTTTTTGATGTTTTCATATCATTTTGATATGCTGATTTCAAAAATAATTTTTAAAAATAAAAAAAATATTATTTTAATGTATTTTGGAATGAAAAGCACTTTAAAAAATAACCGCTACCACACTTCCAAACACCCATCTCTCATTCCTTTAATAGAAAAATAAGAAAACTATTTTCTTCCAATTTGAAAACATGGTTTTTGAAATACTTTAACATTTTCTTTGTTTTTTAATCTTTGAATCAAAACATGCAATTTGTGCTCTAGCAATCCTAAATTTACCAATCTTCTTCTTCTTCTTCTTCTTCTTCTTCTTCTTCTTCTTCTTCTTGTATTGCATTTGTGCATCTTTGTAAACACTAACTTAACAACTCCTCAAGCATTGCAATATTTTTTTTATGTATGTCAATTATTAAAAAAGATACTAATGTTGTTATCATTCTTTAAATCGATAAATATTTATCATAATAGATGTTATTTGTCATAAAAACATCATTTCTTTTTCTTTAAGCTTAAACTTCAAAAGGAGTGTTAGAAGGAGATTCAAACTTTAGATCATGATTTTCTAGACATAAATTTGAATTCCAGTAGTAGTGATTCATAAGTTGAACCAGAAAATCAAGAAGATGTTGAATTGAATTTGAGTTATAGTTTTGGATAAAAGTTGTGATGGACACATAACAGTTGAAGATGTGATTATAACAAATGCTTTACTTTTTTTATATCTTTTTTAGTTAGAATCCTTCAAACCTAATATCAAGCCAATTGATTATTTAGGATGCTCTTGACTTAATGTCTAATTCAATTAGAAAGTTACCATATCCTTATATTAGAGATATTCCTAACCATGATTCACAAGTTCGACCAAACAAATAAGAATAAGGTGAATTAAATTTGAGTGATATAATTTTGGATTAAAATGGTGATGAACACAAAAAAAAAAACTAAAGATATGACTCAAACAAATGCTCTATATGTGTAATGACTCAAAAACCAAGAAATATATGAAAACAAATAAAGACAAACGATGATTATGATTTTACGAGTAGCAAATGAATCGTATGAAATATAAATGTTTTTTAATACAAGAAATAAATCAAATGCAAAACTAATGAAAATGACTTTATCAACACCCAAATATCTCAAATTTAACTTAAGTATACTAATTAGGTCGATTTAAATAGTAGCAAAACATGTTTCATAAATTGACATAGATTAGGCTCGTTGACGCAATCTAATACCTAAATTTGAAATGCAAACCAAACAAATTCTAAATGACCCCAAATTTAATATTTGATGTTATTGAACCCAAAAATCTCATAATATCAATTTCAAAATAATTTCGATGTGGCTTGATTTAATCTCCTTTGTATTAGTGTTTTTGCGGCAAAACTAAATCTTTAGCTTTAAAATCTTTTTTTTAATTTAGTGTTACTGATTTGTAAGGAAAGCAATGAAACCAACAAGAACATCTTCTTCTTCTTTTTTTTAACAGTTGATGTTGTAACCAAAAGGAGTAGAAGATTGAAATCAAAGAGAAATTTAAAAGCAAAATATAAAATATAAAATTTTTATAAAGGTATAACCTGATTTTTAGAGTTTAGCTCTAACACCAACTAATGCAAACCTTTAGGACAACAATCCTAAAACTCACAATGAAGTTGATAAACAACCCAAGAAAGTTGAAATTCATGTTTGGATAAAGTCCTTGACCTAGAGATAACCTGTATCTAAGAACTAAAGATATTGAAAAGGAACTTGAACTCGTTCTTTATATCAAAATAAGAAACTAAGTATGTAAAGACACCACAAGGTTAGTTATACCTTATTAAGTTAGTTTTTTATCTTTGTCCCAGCAAAGAACATGATTTCACTAAACAATATCTAAATTATTCAATAATAAAAGACTATCAAAATCCAATAGCTATGAAAAACATATATAATCCTTCTAAATAACCCTAATGGATATTTATTGGGTTTCAAATCAATGGGCATAAACTATTAATCATCTAAGACAAACCTCATGCCTAAAACAGTCCTAAAACATTGATTTTGGATCAAAATAAACCCAAACTAAAACAAAGTTCTAAACTAAAATTTAAAGTCCTAAAAATACTTAGCTAAGAACAACAATAGTCCAAACAAATGATCTAACCATTACAATAATTAACTTAGCTCCCAAAAACATCTTTCTTTGCTTAATAAAGTCCTTGTAGCCAAAACCACTTTTTAATAGAAATAAAAAAGTGTTATCACTCTTCGTATCTTTCTCAAGCATGGAAATTCATGATTTTAATTGTTGGTACTCATATCTTATTTGTTGCTCTTGAGCCTCTCAAATTTAGGAAGAAATAAGGGCCACTTGATCTCCTTAAATAGCTTTCTATAAGAATCCTTGTAGACAAGGAAATCTCGGCAAAATAAGAAAAAAAAATACCAAGGAATCTCTCCCTCTAGTTGTTGCCTTCTACATAGTATAATTTGCATGAAACCCTTGTTGAATATGGATAAATAATGATGGGAAAGATTTCCCTATAATAACCGCCTCTAACTTTCCAAGTTATACTTAGAATCCTTGCAAATAAAGAAAACACAACAATTCCCTATTAATTCAATCTTTGCTACAACAAATAGACTCCCTTTTACAAAGGAAATCTCCCTCCATAAGCATCCAAAAAAGTGCCACCCATAAGCCCTTTTGTAGTTAGGATTTATTATAAATCCTTGTAGAAAAAGGATTCTAACACTTTAATTAATCCTTGCCAAATCAAGACCCAATAATTTCTAAAATCATACACATAATTAAAGCCCATACAAGACTCAAAATATAGCTTAAACATACCTCTTATTGTGTCATTAATCAACCAAACTTGGGTTAACCTATTGAGGCC
>Ga0325403_1000494_pt1 | contig 27815 bp, 22 predicted proteins | sample PopdelMetagenome_19_FD_205665 | JGI IMG/M metagenome (GOLD analysis project Ga0325403, IMG submission 205665) | Populus deltoides microbial communities from Bellville, Georgia, United States - Xylem-PdKOR-R4 | ecosystem: Host-associated > Plants > Phyllosphere > Stem > Wood/Secondary xylem... | reverse complement strand
TCTCTTATTTATGTCACGAGAAATTAATAAACAATTGATTTTTTTTGGAATAGAAAAACAAATCTTAGTATTTATGTTCTAAAATGTTTTTTTTTTATTTTATAAATATATTAAAATAATTTTTTTTATTTTTAAAATTTATTTTTAATATCTACACATAAAAACAATAACAAAAACACTACAAAGTGTTGAATCTTGCTCACAAGTGCTTTTGTTGGCTTCTTTTTGAATTCTTCTTCACGGCATGACCTGATTTTAGTGATGCCAGTACTATATATATAGGTTAAATAATTGTGTGTGTAATTTATTTTTTAGATAAATATTATGCGTCTCTATTCTAATTATAGGTTAAGCAATGAGAATTGTCTCTGATTTTCAATCTTCTTTTTCGATAATATTTTTATGTTTTTTCTTTCTTTGATATTTAGGTGTTTTAGTTTTTCTTAATTGTTTAATCTTGTATCTTTTTATAGCAATTAACGCTTGATATTCTCAACTAATTAATTAGATAAGACGTACCCTTATACCCCCAAAGGAAAATAAAACGAATTAATTAGACAATCATGTAACTTTTCAAGAATTGAAATTGATGAACACCGTGTGTTTATGAACCTAATTACAGTATTTAATTAGTTACATTTTCACTAATCCAGGAGTTTTAATTTAATTAATAGTGTAAAAAATAATTTAAACAATTTAATAATAGCCCATTTTACCAGTAAAAAATCTATATAAGTGGTGGATATTGTTATCTCTTAATTTGCTTTGTGTGATAATGACACTAATATTCAGCAATCTAAAATATTTGGCATGCAGACACCATCATAATGGAAGATGGGAAGCTCGAATTGGCAGAGTTTTCGGCAACAAGTACCTCTACCTTGGAACATATGGTAAGTTCTTTTCCCTTTTAAAGTATATAATCCTAAAGGAAATGTCTATGCATATGCATTACCTTCCTTAATTTCTCCAACTATCTATCTTTAATATCCAACTACTGATCATAGGTTTCTATAAAAAGAAAAATAAAAGAAACTAGAAATCATATACATATATAATTAAGTTTAACGTAAGAAATTTTATGGTGTTTAGAAATAGTTATATTTACTCTCGAAAAAGAGAGAGATAAAAGAAGAAGAGAAAAAAAATAAACCAATAAAATAAAAAAAAATATTTTTATATTTTTATCACTTTGATGGATTTCAAATATTTATCTTCAAATTAGATAACTATTTATATTTATTTCATGAATACAATAAAATTTCTGAGCAATAATGTATTTCGTAGAAAATTCATAAAAAAAAACTTACCATATTAAAAAAAAACCCTGCAAATTCCAAACTATAAGATAGGAAACTTACAGGTTAATTAGTAAACAAAACTCTCTTAATCCTGATTTCCTTTTCACTTAAACACCAAACAAACAAGTTTTATTAACTCTAGTGCTTGACTTTATGCCCACAAACCCACTTGGTTCTTTATGTGTCGAGCTACAATTGCCCCAATGTCACTTTACTTGATAATCCACACAATAATTCCAAGTAAATAAGGTTAACCTATAGTGTAAACAACCCTTTTAAACAAATTAAGAGATTAATGAACTCGATTCATATCAATTATATGGGCATGCATTAGTCAAAATAATAGGACAAAGTCTAAAAGGTAGATTTTGTGGCGCAATCAAATCTTGTTGGTTGGATATAGATGAACCAAACCCCAACTACTTGGGTCGGCAATTTAAATTTCAAAGCTCCCTCACCAAAGTATTCATCCATAATTAAAATCTCCAATATCCATCCATATTGTACCAAAATTAGCTTGCATATTTAAATTGTTCTGCAGATCATGTCTACTTTTTACGACAAACTACACCTAAACCGTCTAACGTACGTTCTCTTTTCAGCCACTCAAGAAGAAGCAGCAACAGCATATGACATGGCAGCTATAGAGTACCGTGGACTTAATGCTGTGACAAACTTTGACCTAAGCCGATACGTCAAATGGCTACGTCCCAATAACCAAAATAATATTAATAATCCTCAACAAAACCCTAATGGTGATGCTAATATTCCTATACAAAACCTTGATCAAAAGCTTGAATTGGATTTCATATCACATCAACAAAGTTCGAATGTTAATGACACAGAAGTGGCTCCAACTCGGCCTTGTGGTGCTGGTGGCTCGGCGTCATCTGCATTAGGGCTTCTGTTGCAGTCCTCAAAGTTCAAGGAAATGTTGGAGAGAACATCAGCTTCTGATTGCCCTTTGACACCACCCGAATCCGACCGCGATCCGCCTCGTAGGAGCTTCCCAGATGACATCCAAACTTTCTTCGATTGCCAAGACTCCAGTAGCTACACTGATGGCGATGACATTATTTTTGGAGACCTACATTCATTTGCTTCACCGATTTTTCATTGCGAATTGGATGGGTAGGAAGTGGTTTTTGGCCCAAATATATCCTTACAATTATATACATATCTTTGGATTTGTTAATAGGAGGTAAGGGTGATGAACAAGGGTAAGATTAATTAAAGAGTACAATTCAGATTTTGTTTTAGGTACATGCTTCTCTTCTTTAATTAAATTTTGGAAAGAAGGGAGTTTGTTAATTGTTATTGTTTATTTACATGTAGATATAGACGAAGTTAGATATTCATTAATTATCAATATTTTGAATAATAAGACAATTAATTTTGGCATGGGTTGGACTTTTTTTTTTTTTTTTCTATTGAAAATATATTTACTTATGATCATATAACTATACTAGTTTGTATACCTGTGCTATGTTACAAGTGACCTAAATTTTTTTAAATATTTTTTTCAGATCTTGATAATTTTTTGGCATTGTTATTAAATCTGAACATACAATTATTTTAATTTTTTTTTATAAAGATAAAATTTTCTATGAACATATCTTTTATTTTTCTTAATTAACACCATGTTTTTACCTGGAATCAATGTTTCTGTTTAAAAAAATATCTTATGATTGTTAAAGCAAATTAACAAAAAACATAGTAATAGTATGTTCATATTTTGTGTGATTAAACATTTTAATAATAAAAATTCAATTATAATTGAATTTTCATGAATAATTTATTATTATTATTTGATCAGATATGGAGAAAAATCTCAGTTTTTAGAGTGTTTAGGTAATTTTCTTGTAAATAGTAATTGGCATATACTTAGCTTTCAGTTTATTAGTAATATGGTAAGATCATATTGAAAAGGATATCGTGTATATAAAATGATAAATCATGGTCTTTTTCATAAGTGGTGACATATAATGTATAGATGCTTGCTTATATAAAGATTTTTGGGAGTGTTTTTTTAAATTCTATAATCTATAGCATGAGCTCATTTTCTGTCAAGTATATATCAAGCATAGTATATTTATCATAGAAATACAGTGTGGTAAACGGATATTGAAGGGTTAAAGTATTTTTTTTTTTAACATGGGTGTCCGAATCAGTTTATTCATAGCTCGATTAATTTCACGGGCCCTGAAGCTAACGACTATATAAGCCTCTAGTAACCATTATATTAGCAATCACATGATTCGAACCTGAGATCATAAAAAAAACAAATCTTTTAATCACAAATTATTACTTGTATTGCATCACCAACTAGACGGTTAAATTAATTTTTTTACTTGTCCCTTCATGTTCCTTTACGATTCTTAAAATGAATCAAATCAGAAATTAACTAGAGGTTAGACAGTAGGAAAAGTTGCCAGTAAGATCTATGAAAATGACATTTTAATGATTCAAAAGGCAGACCAATAGACGAGAGAAATTGGTCCCAGAATAATGGACCACAAAATTTGTACCACGCGACACCTTGCTCGTTAGAAGTTAATGGTTGAATTTAAACCATCTTCCTTCTAACTTTTTAATGCCTTTAAATGATCATCCGTATGTGCTAACAGTATGAGAGACTCTTACAGCCTCTTATGCTTAGGGCATTGTAGGTTCGCGGCTATGCCTTCAAATATTTGGCAAGAAATTCAAGGAGGATTTTATGAGGAGTTTTGACTTTTGATTTGATCAGGTTAATTTGTTCAGGTTAAATCAATTAGGTATTAGGCACCGAAAGCAGTCCGTGGGATTGGAAAAAACAAATATCAGATTTAAGTGTGTTCAGGGGGGAGTGTTTATCCCGTGTTTTAACCCGAGTTTTGTTTTGTTTTTTAAATTATTTTGATGTATTAATATTAAAAATAAAATAAAAAAATATATTATTTTAATATATTTTTAAAAGTAGAATTTTTTAAAAAACAACTTTTATCACTGTTTCAAACAACTTTTTACTCCCTGTTTGTTTTTGATTTTCAAAAGCACTTTTAAAAAAAATAAATATTTTTTATTTTTTCTTTACTTTAAATTAATATTTTTTGATATTTTCAGATCATTTTGATGCGCTGATATCAAAAATAATTTTTAAAAAATAAAAAAATATCATTTTGATGCATTTCCGAGTGAAAATACTTTGAAAAAAATATCATTTTAATTATAGTAGCTTTTATGATCGTGGTTTGAAAAAAAAATATGTTTACGAAGAGCCATAAATAATTGTAGTTTTTTTCATAACCATGATTTAAATAGAGTTTTTAGAGAGATTAACGTGAAACTATGATATGTATTGATTAACTAAATATTTTAAAAAATTATAATAGATAAAAAACACAATTTCTATCACACCTTACTACATTACCGACCCTGACGGTAGCTTTCCAAACCACACTCACTTTAATGAATTGTGGGCAAATACAAGAAGGGGAAAGGAAGAAAAAACCATAGACTAGTTGTTGTTGTTGTGGAGGAGACGGTAGGAAATCTTTAAACATAAAATATAAAGAGTGTTCATTAAACACTGCTTCAATATGATGATGATATAGCGATAATTTTTTGAAATGATTTGGGAGCTCTTAAAAATACTAAAATCGTTCGTTTCAACTATGATCAAGTTTAAAATTCAACTTCCATAAAAGTATTTTAATTGGTGTCAGTCTTGGACTGGATTACAATAAAGGAGTAGCAGATTCTTTGAGAAGTAAATCAAGTTGTTTACCTATAAAATACTTGGGCCTAAAATTTCATCTGGAGTGGAGAAGTTAGTACTCAGAAGATTAGTAAGGTAGCTTGAAAATTCCTTACAAGACTGAAAGGTAAAAGGGGTTTGGGAATGGTGTAGAGGATAGTTCTCTTAGTTTCTGCTCTTATGCTTGGATTTCTTAGTCTTTACATGACCTTCAAGAATTGATGATGTTCTAAGAGATCATGAAGAAAAACTTATTTGTATTTTCTCTTGTTCTACAGGTAATATGAAATTCAATGAAGTTGAGGCCTTCACAATTTAAAAAACACTTCTTTTGAGTATTGATTGTTGTTATGCTTGTTCAAGACATCAAGTTGTGGAGTCTGATTCTTGTAACATTGTTACTTGAATTAAAAAAAAAAAACAATATTATTCAAATAAGTAATGGTCAAAACTGTAAATAAAAAAATGGTGTGTGGTGAAAGTTAGTTAGTTGCAGTGGTTAGTTGGTTATAGTTGTTAGTTATTTGTTAGATAGTCGGTTAGAGAAAGTTAGGAAGCTCCCCCGATCCATAAACCTGAGGATCAACTGCAGGTTGAGATGCCAAATGGTCGGTATTAGGAATGTGCAGCTTCATGATTGTTCATTTTCATCGATATTCATAGCACTCCAAGAAATGTTGGTGCAAATTGTTTACACTAATGCATTGTGTGCGTGCACCTAATTCCACTGTTAGACTTGAAAAAATCAAATGGAATTCACATTGAAATCTGAAGGGCTCAGACATCAACAAGTTCATCAAATTGTTCGTCATCTAAGGATCACCACGCCTTACAAAACATCGACTCTTGTCAGTTATGCTTCTGTCAGAATCAAAAAAGAACATGCAAGAAGCTTTTTGAGAGGCTGAACTGCAACACGAGCAACAAAGTTTTGGATCAATGGATGCCGAACATAAATGCTTGGTGTAAGCTGTCTGAGGATATCTGATAAACATCGATGATGGAATTGAACCTGATCCCATATGTTATACTTGGAATCCATGAGGTTTGCTGTTACCTTTCCAAATAAGCTATCATCTGAACTAGACAAAACTCCCTTCTAATTCTGAGCTATAGTAAACTCTGACTTTCCACTACCCGCTTATGATGAGCCATAGCTAGTTTCCGATTCCATCTTCCCTATCCTTCCTGTAGTTCCAAGGGTGAAATCTTAATCATATCGTGTGTTAGACTTTAGCAGTGGGAAATAGAATTGATGAATTAGCAGTCTCTGCATCGTATGGACTTGTCTATCCATTTGCGATTGCCTTCCAATAAGATGTTCGATAGAACTGTATGATGCATACACTAATGTTGAAAAAAAAACACTCAGCACAGACCATCAAGAACACCAACTCCGGAACACATCTAGGACCCTGAGTTATATGATACTCATGTGAAAGGTTTTAGGATCAAATCTATCAGTTGGTATAATGGGGAGAGTTTTATCAGTTTAAATCAATCTGTTGCTTCAGAAATAAGGGGAAGCATTTTTCAACTGAACTAAGTCGATCATTTCCAATCAATTGCCTTTTACAATATCTAATCCTCAGCCTTTTATCAAGATCCAACCAAACTAGACCTCCATTTAGGAGTGTTCACAGCATATGTTGTGGAGCCCCTTGAAGCTTAAAGGACACTTTTGAAACTGCACAAAACTTGTCATGCAGCAGCAATCCTAAACACAGCTTAAACCTTAGTGCTAGACCAGTTGGATCTGGCTATAGCATCTCATTTTTACTCTTTTTTTGGGCCAAAGTTCGACTTTGATTGAGTTATTGTGAGAACAATTTCTTTTCACCATTTCAACCTCCATCTTTTTGTCTACTCTTCAAGAGTGTTGTTGTGAATGATTGAAATCACTAGATTTATGTTTAAGCCCAATTTACATACAACTATGACATCCTTCACAAGTATTAGAATTGTTGAATACTGCAAACTATATTCTTGAGTAGCTCTTTTAATTTTATTTCTTTTGGACAACCTTTTGAGATACAACTATAGCTAGGCAATTCTAGACTAAAAGGTCACTGGATTTATCTGGTTTAACGGCAAACTAGATGTTTGAAAAGGCATTGAAAACCTTTGAGGCATTGAAAAAGAATTTCCAAGGCCTTCATAGTGTTCTTGAAGACACTGAAGAACTATACTAGTTAGGGAAAAATATTCTATATTGAGAATAAGAAATAATAGAGAAGCCACCAAGTTGCTTGAATTGTTTCTCCTTGCTCACCAAGTGTTGACTATTATATAGATGCTCCACTCTTTCACGTCCATCCACCAATTTTCTTGACCACCACTCCGATAAAATGAGCTACATCATCAACAAGAATACACCAAAAAACCAACTTATTTACACCAGGTTGGTGCTAGATGCAGCCGTGCCTGTCACGACTAACGACTACAAAATCCAATAAATTTAGTTCAGATTTGTTAAGAATCAACAATTTTTGTGGTGAGCTTTCACCAAATAATTATCAAATCTCACAAATCTAACCTAAATAGTTTGGATTTGTAAATCATAGAATGGCTAAATCTACAAGTTCTTATGGAATGTTTAAGTATAAATCTCCCCTGTTCTTCAAATAATGAAAACAGATAGTACAAATCGACTCTCACATGCATTGGTTAGTACTGAACATACAAGTTCATCATGAAATTCAATTGAACTCCAATTCAATTCCAAGATTGTTCCCAGTAAATTAGGAACTGGGAATCCCTTTAATAATGTTTGGTTTACCAACAATAAACTAGAATTTCCAAGGAAATAAGACTATTCGATGACTGCCAGGGGTAACAGCACCGGACACGACTGTCCTAGTAGACCATCCATGATCCACACATACTGGAGGGTTCCACTAGTGTGTGTGAGCCACAGACGACCAGATGTGGCAGTCACAACAGGCTCCGCAGCCCTTGTCACCAGCCATTATATTATATCTCCCTTTCTTTGGTAATATTAAGATTCTACTACAATCAGAGTTGATTTCAAATACAATTAAAATATGGATCTTTTTTTAAATCAGAATCAGAAATGTTATTCGTGTTCCATTCAAAATCCTAAACGAACCAAATGCCGTGAAAGAGACTCACTCTAAAATCTGATTTCATTATGAAAACTGGCAACATTAGTTCAAAACATTGTCAGCAATTCATATAAGAAAAGATCAAACTATTCACAAGTAAGAGAACAGCTTACATTGATATAAAGTGAGTACAATGGAACACCCTCCCATCTTAACCCTCCTGGCAGTATTTCCTTCATAATAACACAGGTAAATCTCCCTATGTCCAGTGGCAATGGCCTGCACAATGATGCCATGAAATCCACATCCACAATACCAAGTTTCGTATAAAAAAAAAAAAACGAACATGAACATGAACAGAAAAATAATTGTGAAATACTAATTGGGCAATGTAGACCAATAAGATGTAGGAGTATCCTCAGCATCTGAATAGTCCCAGATATTAACAGAACTTGAATTCTCAGACTCAACAGAGTTCCAAACTCTAGACTTGAAAACCTTTTCAGGCTCATTCATTTGCACACCCAACAGTAAAGAAGAAGGCTTTAAGACTCTGCCAGTTGACAGAGACTTCATGTTGGATAACTGTGGCTTTGACAAAGCAGAGAGACCCATCTGTAGACAAAGGTTTTGAATTGTAGGGCACTGCATTTCTTTGTCAACATTACTAAAGACGGTAGTTGTCTTAATGTTATCGTTGTTGTCGGTGCTTTTGCAATGAGGTCATTCTCTGCAAAGTATGCTGGTGCTTGGAAACAGAGTTGTACGAGGATTGGTTTGGTGACATGTGTCTCTTGAAACCAGCCATGCTTTAGTATAGTAACAGAGAAAGTTTTGATCTTTTTTTTAACTTTGAGAGGGTTTATGGTCGAGTGGTCTTTAATGGGAGTGGATTTGAATTCTGAATGTTGGCTTGTTTCGAGAAAGCCTGATTTATACAACAAGGATTCTTTTGTTTTCTGGGAAACTGAGAGATTTGAAGGAAGTTGCATAAGGAGGCAGGATTCTCGGTTAGTGTTTTGTACCGTGGTGAAGATGTGGGATCCTTCCTCGACAATCCATTGTTGCCTTTAGATCTTAGGTCCCTTGAAATCTAGTCATTTGAAAATTTAAAATCTCTAGACCGACTATAAGGGGCTTCTAATTTAACTATCTTATTAGAGAATTGAAGATTGATAGAAAAAATCAAGCAAGTATTGAAGTTTTTTAAAGTGAAAAGGGGTTTTTGAAATCAATTTGAAGTTTTTTTTAAAAGAATTTAAAAAAAAATAGAAGAATCGATTTATAACTAGCAATCTAAACGAGATTGCGCCACAAGTGAAGTGAAGTGAAGAGAAGACAAATTGATAAAACACAAAAGATTAGATTTTAATTTTTGTGATATTTTGTGATTTTAGAGAGGAGAGAAAAAATCGATTAGATTTTAAAATTAATTTGAGTTTTTTATAAAGAGTAAATATATTGTATTATATATAAAGACGAATTTATCATTTGGTCAAAATTTAAAACTGAGTAAACCCATAATGTAAATCATAATATTTAAAAGAATTGAGATAAAATGAAAAGATGATTAAACTATAAAAGAGTTAGAATAATTTTTTGATTTAAATTTTCTATAATACTACTATATTAGAATAATATAATTTTAGATATTGTTAATGACTTTGACGATAAAATTATCTAACCTAACCTAGTTCTAGTTTAGCAAAAACAATTAATTAGTCCTCATAGCTTTTTAAAAATATTATTTAATTTTTTATTTATAGTTATTTTGTAATTTTTTTATTTTCATTGATTTTATTTTCTTTTTCATTTTATTTTTCATTTTAATTTAAGAAATAAAAAAGATAAAAAAAAAACAAGTAGATAAAATGGAAAATTTGATGAAAAAAGAAGTAAATTTTTAAAACAAAATGTTGTTAAATTAAATATTATTAGCACTATCAAAGAATTATTTAATTATTTTTTATACTATAGAGAATTTATAAATTTTTTCATGTAAATTATAATAAACTCATAAGAATCTATGTTGAATGTAATTTGTAAGGAAAAAAAAAACAGAAGACACGAGTGGGGCCGTGTGCTTATTTTTGGATAAATAGGTAGAAATTGAGTGGTGATCCCCTTCTTGGTGTCACTTCGCTTCTTCAATATTAGCAGTCACCATGGCCCCAACACAATCAAAACCCATCTCCTGCTTTGCTAATAAACCCATCATCACCACCAAAACACATGGCCACCCACACACTCACAGCTACTCTCTGTAACTCCTCTCTCGTTAAATCCAATTCAAAGTTCACGTTTTTTGGCACCAGAATCATTACTAGAACTCAAAAGACTCAAACTTTAGCTATGGCCACAGCCCCAACTGCTGCCAAGGTGGCCCCTGCTGTGATTGTTGGTGGTGGAAGGGTGGGAAGGGCCTTACAAGAAATGGGTAGTGGTCAGGATTTGCTGGTGAAGAGAGGAGACCCTGTGCCACTTGATTTTGAGGGTCCCATTTTGGTTTGTACAAGAAATGACGATCTTGATGCTGTTCTTGAAGTCACACCTAAGTCTAGATGGAGCGGTACTGATACCTGATTATACGTTACTTTGCTGCTTTTATGAAAATGGTTATATAACAATTTGTTTTTGTTTTTAGTCTTGTTGATTGAATTGTGCTATTTTATGTTCTAATTGAATTGAGTGCTATATAGGAGGGTACTCATTTTTCTATGTTTTATTTGGGGTTAATGTTTAATTGGAAGATATGGGTGTTTATAATGTATTGGTTACCCCTCGTGTTGCTTAAATTTTTAGGATAGTTTAGTGTCAAAATGAACACAGTTGAGTGATAAAACTTCAGTGCATTCTTCATTAATGCTGTTGGATTATGTTATTATGGAATTATTTGACCTGAAAGTTTGGGTTTTTTAATCTTTGCTATGCATTTTATGGCTTCTGATAAATGGTGATGATTGATTGAGTGGATGTTGACAATCTAGCAGATTTGGTTTTTTTCCAGAATGGGATGCTGGAGCCATGGTTTCAAAGTAAAGGTCTTGGTGATGCAGACCAAGTGCTGGCATATTTTGCTGTCTCAAAGCTTGGAGAACCTCCTATTGATGGAAAGACTGATACCAATCCTGAAGGATTGACTGCAGCATATGGAAAATGGGCGTCTGCAGTAGCTGCTAGACTGCATGCTGGAGGTCTCTCCTGTAAGGTAAAGAAGTTTTTCAGAAAAAAAAATGTTAAGATGGGGCTGTGGTGGTAGGGAGTGGAGGTTGACACAATAAAGCTCAGAGTGTCAGGTTTAACTATGTAATCCAATGATATTGTATATAGAAGGCAAAGTTTGGCACTTTGATGGGATAGGTGTTTTGGGTTTCAATTTTTTCAGTGGCCAAACTTAGTCTAACGTTCCCTTTCTTTCCCCTTTGCATTCAGAATTGAGGAATTCATGTTGTGATAGTAGTCTGGCATATTTACATTATTATTCATTGTTGTATTCAGGTTCTTGACAAGGAAACTTTTCAGAAGCAAATGTTAGAGAAGCTGATCTGGATTTCAGCATTCATGCTTGTTGGAGCTCGTCATCCAGGGGCAACTGTTGGTGCTGTGGAGAAAGAATTCCGCTCTGAGGTAAATCTGCCGTTGACAATGATGTGTTAAAGCATCAGAGTTTGAGGAGTTTTCAGCTACTGCATATCTTTTGCAATATTTATAGTTTATAGTGAATTTTAGATCAATTAAATTGCTTATTTCATTATTTATTTCCAGAACGCCTTCATTTGATTGCAGATAATTCACTGTGTACTTTTGATGCTGGTTAAAAAAGCCGACACGACCCTATCAGTGCTATTTCCGTATGCTTTGTGGACTTTAAGATTTACATCAATTGGATGATATAATTGTTAAATTAGGCATTTTTGGCTCGCCCTTTTTCTGTTTTCTTTGTGGCGCGTCAATCACGATCTTGTACTTAAACTTACTAGATTATATTATGCCTAAGACAGTCATGCTTGGACAAATTGGCAAGAAGCCCTTTCCTTCCAGCCATTCGCTAAGCTTCCTCTCCTTGTGTAGACCTTTGCTTCACAAGATTATGATTGTTGAGTTCTTGAAATTGTTCAAGCACAATGAGATCTCTAACATGAATAGATCAGATTGATACTGATATTTATGTTTCCAGGTGTCTAGCCTCATCGCAGAACTTGCTTCTGCAGCAGCTGCAGAAAAAGGAATAGTATTTGAAGAAGCTATTGAGGAAAGGTTATGTGCTTACTCACGTGCTGTTGCCCATTTCCCAACAGCTGTTAAGGAGGTAAATGCTTTTTTTAGTCATACCTTTGAAGCATTCAGCCCAATTTCATCAATTCTGATTTGGTTGGTGGATGCAAAGTAGTTTGAGACTCGAGCCCTAACCTTATTTTGCTGTGATTTTGCTTCTCACATGAAAGTTAATTTCTTGCCAGTTTAAATGGAGGAATGGCTGGTTCTATTCTCTCTCCGACAAGGCTGTTGCTGAAGGGAAACCTGATCCTTGCCCCCTGCACACAGCTTGGCTTAAAGAGTTAAAAGTTGTCTAGCATGTGGACTTTTACTTGGTCAATGGACTGGAATACACGCTTCTCAGTGTGCCTCTAATGGGCTCACAATTTTCTTTCTATCCCTTTTCTTTTTCTCCAAATTGACCTTGAAATAAAGTTCACTGCAATTCATTTCATTTTTGCGTTATTATTCATTTTAGAACGGTTCTTCTATACCTCAAACTGTAACTCCTGGTTAACCCAGTTCAAAGCTTGGGTTATGAGTCATGATGCTGACCTGGATTTATTAAAGATTTGATTTTCTTTTTCAAAAAAAGTATTTGAAACTACATTTTAATAAATAAAAAAAAAGAAAAAAGGAGATTGGGTTTTCAATTGATCATTTCAGGTCAGTAAATCATCAGTTAACAAACCTGTGATTGACATATGCAGTAGCTATGGCTGTAGTGTAGCGTAATGCAGCCATAACAGTGGCTTAGAGCAGCAGCAGCATCCTCACAACTTTCCTTTCTAAACAGGATGTTTATTTTTACAGATGAAATAATGTTTTTTTTTTTTTTTTAATTGTTTTATTGTGCTAGTATTAAATTTTTTTTTATAAAAAAAATATTATTTTAATATATTTTTACCACATTCAAAACATTACTTACTTTCAAATAATTTAACAAGCTTTAAAATCTGCATCATAGCAAGGACCAACGCAAGCAATGGGGAAAAAAAACAAGAAAAAACACATTCATCAAATGCAGATAATAAGACAACAACGTTGCTGATTTAATTGATGGAAACATTGAGGGTACTGTGGCAGCACTGTCCACTAATTGCCATTCACTTATTAATCAGCTTGGCTAGAAAACGAAGGGATTGGCCTCATCCCGAGACGCTACCTTTACTCTGATATTTCATTAACTGTGGAAAATATGGGATATATATCCACAGGGACCTGAAAGGCAAGGACAATGAACGAAATTATAGGTAACAAGTACACATTCCTGAAAACAGCCTAGCTCTCATTAGATAGAAACATGTGCGGTGGGGAACTAGAAGGGTGTCACAGCCCATACCTGAACACTCTCTAATTTTTCCAGAGCAAGTTTCAATGGCCGTGTCATTTTACAGTATTTCTGTAACAGCAAATCTGCAGCCTCCTTGTCACCTTTTGCCTGTATGGTGAGTATCTCCCTACTCAAGCTTTCAACAGCCTCTTCAACCTTTGAAATGAAAACAGAGTTGATGGTCTTACTCGGTGAGATAAATCCATGAAAAAGGAAAGTTGAAGCAACCATACCTTGGCAAAATCAACAGAAAATGTCTCTTCAGGATGCAAGACGAAGGCTTCTTTCTCATACATCCAGTTAAATTGCAGTGCTTGTCCTTTCCTAAGGAATTTCAGTAGATACGAAGTCCTTTAGATTATGCCAAGCATGGAACCAGAGAAGAATGATTAATTTGCTTACCCATGAGCTTCCTCTAAACCAAAACGAACTGACCGGAAGCACCCCGCAAGGAATGAAACATACATAGATTTTACCATACTCCTAGGAAGTAAATCCTGAGAGAACAAAAATAGAATCACGTAATATACATTACAATAAAATCATAATACTACCCAATCACACGGAAAAAATAGACCAGCACCTAGTTATTATCCCCACTAAAGTGTGGTCCTGGGAAATCAACTACATCCAGAATATTGATCAGACAACTAGATTCTTCTGTCAAACATAGTTCAACATTTCAAAGATGCATTCCCAGGATTCTAGGAAAACATATTATGAGATTTCTTGATGCATCTGAAACACTTTAAGTTACAGGTTGATGAGAACTAACATCTCTTATTTCATCATCCAATTTTTTCCTATAAGAAAAATTAGAAGAAAAAAAAAAAGAAATGCAAAAAAGTGGAAAAATTGATTGTTGTTGTTGTTGTTTTTGTTTTACATTCTGTTTTCATTTTCATTTTTAATTTTGGTACGCTAATGAATCTCTTTTTATTTTTTCTTTTTTGAAAAAGAAGCAAGTAGTGAACCCAATTTTATTTTTTAAAATACATGGCGTGGCAGGTGGATATGAAGTTAAAGCCCATGTCTTTATTATTGCAAGCTTTTATAATTTGAATTTGGACGTGTTTTATTTCTATGGTTTAGCTGGTGGATTGGAGCCTAAAAATCTGAATTCAAATTCTTTGTATTTTCTTAGGTATGGGTCATTAATTTGATAATTGAATTCAACCCAAGCTCCTTCCTTCTCAGTTGGGTTCTAAAGGCCTAACACTAATTTAGTGAGAGACTAAAGGGGTGTTTGAAAGAGTGGTAACGGTTACTTTTCAAAGTACTTTTCACTCGGAAATACATCAAAATAATATTTTTTTATTTCTTAAAATGATTTGAAAATAACAAAAAAGGACTAATTTAAAGCAAAAAATAAAAAATAAAAAATCAATTTTTTTCAAAAACGCTTTTGAAACGCAAAAACTAACAGGCCCTAAAACTTGTTCTAATCTCTATATAAGAGGTCAATAATCAAAACACAACTCAAGAAAGAAAAATGGATATTGACATGGATTTGTATAATAAATTCCCTTGGATTAGAACTTCGTTGACATAGATTTGTATAATAAATTCTCTTCTGTAAGAGATAAATAGTAACCTTGATGAGGATAAATTACGGTTATATCTTTCCTAGAAGTGTAAGCAACTTAAGTGGCGATTCTACTTTTACGAATTATCTTCTTCATGATCATCTAAACATAGGGTAAGACAGCAATGGGATATCACCTCTACTTGGAACTGGCTACACCAGCACTAGGGTTGATGAAGACCTTTTCTTTTGGGAAGAGCCACCCTTGATACCGACAAGAATTAGAAATTCACATGTCATCCAAAGACAAGACTTGAACCCAGGATCTCTAGGCCAAGTATTAACCACTTGTGCTAACTCTTTGGATGGACCTTATTTACCCTCTGACCAAAAACCCAGACTACTTCATACACTTGTAAATGCATTGTTGAATGAATTTAAATTCAGCATCTTTGACATGAAATCTAAAGTGGCAGTGCAGCACACATATCTGGTGTCTATATATGATAATATTAATTAAATTTAGTCACTAACCTGGTTGATTAAGAACTTTAGGGCCCAAAGGCCAACTATATCAGCTTTTGCTTCTTCCAAAGCAGAGTGGAGTTCTTGAAGCTCCTGCATTAAAATATGAAGAAAAACAACAGTTGCTATCAGAATGCAAATAAATTGAAACAATAAAATAATAGTCTTTCATTGAAGTGTTGTTCTGTTTCATTTCCATTACAGTTATTTTGAACAGGTAATGATAAAAGACCAGGTCATAGAAAATGATCAACTTTCATAAAAAAAATACAGTTACAGAGACCATGCATGAGATGTGCTATAAGTCACAATAAATGTGCCCCATATTAAAGTAATGGATTAAGGCAACTGAATCACAAATGATGTAACTATGGAAAGGGATAAATAAACTAGTCAGATCATCACTCCAGATACCTCTATTTGGAGGACAAAATTCCTTTATACATATTAAATATTGAGTTAAAAAAGAGAAAGATGAAAGGAACTCTCAGCAAGGCCCCTATCCACAGATTTCAAGGCCCGGTAGACTACTACTTCAGGCACAACTTAACAATGAAAGAAACATTCAAGGCAGAATTTCTACTGAATAAAACTGAAGAAAGGAATATGAAATGGAATAAATGATAAATTACATTGACTACCACTGACATTGTTGCAATTACACTAACCACACCTCTTGTTTCCAAAACTGAAGTCACAAAATAACTCCAAAGTTTGGTCTCCCAAAAACCATCTAGTAGTTTAAATTGAGGCTTAAAAATCTCAATTACAATTACTTTCTGTGAAGAGCTGAAGAACGATTCCATATAAAGAAAACTGTTTGGAATCAAACATAAGGTTGTAAAAGATATGGCAATGCTCGTCTCATTTTAAACAGTCAAAGATGTGTAGAGGTTGAGATGCTTTCAGGTTATAGAAGACACAAAAGTAGGGTGGGAAAATTAAACCATAAGAGCACACAAATATATTCCAGCAACATGGTAATATATCCTGTTTGAATTCTGGTATATAATAAAACTTCCAGTTTTATACAATAGAAATCTCCCTCCAGTACTCTGCGGAAATGAGGAATTTACTTAAAGAGAGGGTAGCTATCTATGTATGTCCCATTATCAAAAACATACAAATGCAAAACAATCCATAAATTATAGATGTAGTATAAAAAGAAAAGTTATGTAAATAACCTTTCTTACTGTTGACTTTTGGCCATCTGGAAGTGTGATAGTATGAGGCCCAATACCATGGCAGCACTCATGGCATATAGTGTGTGTAAAGAAAGATTCAAAATCTACCAATCCTTTTTGTTCCTTGCTAATACAAACATCAGCTATGGGCTGAAGAATATGCTTGAACCTGATTAGGACAGACACGTGATATTTAAAGTAATTTCCATTAACATATTTTCAGAAAGCAACAATCATTATAACAGGTTTAGAAATAAGGTAAGAAATTATACTTTGCCTCTGAAACATTCTTCAGCATGACCATTGAAGTTCCTCGATCTTTTACTATACGCTCATCATTTGGTAAATTGAAAGCAACAGTTTGAGGACCCTTTACATCCTGATGCCAAATTAAAACCCATCAGCCTTGGTTTTCCCTCCTTTGAAATAGGAACTCATACATAAGGGGTGGGGAGAAGTATTTCAGCAAAAGTTTCACCAAAAAGCTGATCTTTAAAGGATGGACCAACAGAGTTTTAGATCCCGGTATTGTAAACGGGATGGGTTCATGCCAAAAAAAAAGGTACAATAGAGAAACAACAAAAGACAGAGATTTGTCCTATATATATTCCAAGAACATACCCCTGCATTATAAAGAAGCCGGATGACCCGAATGGGAGCAGCATTGACATTTTTTGATTTGTATGCACTGTCCATTGGAAGATTTTGTTCCAAAAACTAAACAGATATACTCTGTTAGAAATCATGAATATAAAAAGAGAAGTTCCAAGAAAAACAAGTACCAACTTTGCATATAAAATGACTCAATACCTGCAAATTATCACCAAACAATTTTAGTTGAGCAGTTGCTTTGTCATCCCGGATACCAATGAATGCTTCAAATGTTGCCTGAGAAAACATAACAGAACTCATGAGTCATTTATGCTACCCGGGAGATTATGAATATGTCAGGAAAGAATTTAAGATCAATGCTACCTTGTAGCCAAAAATTGCATCCTCGTACGTCTCATATGGACCTATGGTAACGTCCAGCTTAGAGTCCTAAATCCAGAGATAGTTTAAGACATGTCATGAATCTAGATGAGAATATTAAGAATTTAAGCACCTTAACAGTGAAATGAAGATCTAACCCATTCATTCTTGGAAAAACTCAACAAACACACAATTGATGTTATTAAAAGTAAATGGCTACATGAGAATAAAGACTTAGAAAATGAAAAATCCAATGATTGAGCCCTATCTTTTTCATATTATAACATTATTAGTTTATTTAGAAAGTGTAAACATCCAATTGCTAACATAGTTAGTTTTCATCATTCCATGATAGGTACAGATCACTTTTTTGCTTTCTTCTTAGCCTAAGCTATTTCCTTTTTCCTTGAGTAACAAAACAAACAATAAATCAGGTAAGTTATGCAGACTGCTGAGACCTGTGAAATATTGCAGAATGACAGAACTTTTTTGCTTTATTCTTAGCCTGAGCTATTTCCTTTTTCCTTGAGGAACAAAACAAACAATAAATCAGGTAAGTTATGCAGACTGCCGAGACCTGTGAAATATTGCAGAATGACAGAACGTTTCCAAAATTTTTAAGTTAGAAGGCCTCAGCAGACCTTCAAGTGCCTCTCTTGCTCCTATTACAATTCCACCTCATTCAGAAAAAGGAGAGTCGTATATAAAGAAAACAGTCACCATGATTCAATATCCATAACTATGTGATTGTGGTGGCCCGGGGGGAGGGGGAGTGTACACAAGCAAGTGCCAGCATTAACAATCCCACAAAATCGTATCCCTTTCTCAGTATTAGAAAACTTGCTCATGCGAAACAATTCCTACAGAGCCCTTTTATCTCAAACTAGAGTGCTGATGACAGGGGGAAAATAATACCACGCACTAGATGTCATTCTTATCACCATATACCCGAACCAAAAACTTTTGAGTGTTTTCTGGAATGTCAAAGTATTCTGCATACTAACCAATTCCATCCAGGCTATATCTGATTCATAATAGTCATTTGAGAGGAATGCGTCAGCCTTGCTATGTAGTAACCTCTTCAAACTACACAGCAGAAGAACAAATTCAACAATCATCGGTAAGTGGAATAGTATTCAGTATGATGTGAACAAATGAGTTACTGGCAACAAGAAAAATCTAGTATAACTCTATATACCTAGGTGAGCCAGCCAAGTCCCCAGCTTCATGCAATAGTTCTGCAGCTTTTCTAAGGAAGGAGTTATACTCCTTTGAATAAGGAACACTATATAGATCATGGGCAGTCATTAAATGATTTGTCCCATGAACTGCATGATTAGGTGAAGAAGAATCCAAACTAAATTCACTGTGTCTTTTGACGACGGTGAAAAAGCCCATTGCATCATTTTGTTCTTTCTCTGTCAGACTGTCATTCCATAATTTAAATTCCTGACATAAGAGAAACTTATTATTATAGTAGGTATAGAGGGGGAGAGATCTAAATGATGACAGAAGCATCAAACAGTTTTCCAGTCACAAATATATGATGGTGATCCTATTTTAAAAAAATTAACTTCAACTTGCATAATGATCCTCCCATGCATACCTTTTTGTCCATATCTGGAGGGTAAAAATTTGCACCAGGTGGTTTTAGCATGGGAAACGCTGCTTTATATTCCAGACCCTTCCATCCACTGACTGGCTTCGTGGCTTCAGGAAGTAACTTGATGGCTGAATCTGTGGTTGTTAAAAATGCCTCGTTTTCATCAAGACAGGACCTGTTGATCACCAATAAATTCTAATCGACAGGTATTCTCTTAAAAAAATATATAAAAAGTTGGAGAATGGTGAATTCTTTGCTTGTTCCAAGCACGCACACATAAGAGCTCAAAGAAGCAGCACCTCAAAAAAAGACTCACCAGGGGCTCTTATTAATTGAATAATACATCCATTTGAGCTTGTCTAATTCTGATGCACTAGCATGCTCCTTCAACCAATCTCTTAGAGCTGGATTGCTGTACCAAACCTGATTAGAAGCAGAAAAAAGCAAGAGGCACCGCTAACAGTCATTCACAGTTGCTGAGTATTGCAATCATAAATAGGCTTATTGTATTGGATTTTACAAGAGACTAATTATCTGAATTTTGTAGGAAGGAGAAACAAATCATGTAAAGTTACACAGAAGAATGACATTCACATTACTTGTACAAAGTTTCAAATACAAATATCAACTATTTCACTGACAGGAGATCCAAATGAAAAGAATTTGGGCAAGTCTGCAACATAACATCTTGAAATGTTTTATGAGTTACTTCTATACATAAGGCCAAGTCATGTCTTGAATGCTTAAGCCAAAGTTCTTTCTGCTCAGTTGCCTTCTATGAGGGATTGTCTAACAACTTCAGAAGGCCTCTCACCCAGACCGTTCCATTGAACTTTCTGTTGAGTAAATTACAGGTCTTGTTTCCCAGCTTAGGGTTTTTCTCACTTTGTTTGCCCTGATCACCTTTGGCCTTCCCACCCCCAAAGGAAAAGAAAAGGGAAGGCGGACAAAATGACTGGGCATGCTCATTACCAAATAGACCACTGCTAGAGCTAGAGAAACACTTTAGTAACTATACAGATCATGAACTAAAATATCATTTCATGAGGCATGCGCAGGTAATATATTGGTATTCAAGTCTACCACATGGAAGACATCTGTAAACCAAAAATTTCTGCAGATTGTATGAGTGTGTCAGCCTACTTCTTGCACATGTGCATTCACATTGTTGTGCAACGGTAAGTACCTGAAGGTAGAAGATTTCATCCATAAGTTTTGCAGCCTTGATAAGTAAACCAAGAGTCTTCCTGTCTGTATTTGATAGACCTGTCAACTGAAGAAAGAAAGGAAAAAAATACTAAATTCAATCCTATTTGCATTAAGAACAAAAAACATTAGCATTTAAGAAATAGCAGTAGCAATACCAATACTAGTATTCTAGTTATGAGAATGACAAAAAATTAAAAGTGCTATTAATTTCTTGATCGCAATTGCTTAAGAGGCAGCCTCCAATTACTCAATATTTTCCACAAGTACAAATTCAAATTAATGTAGGCCCAAGCATTCTTTCACAAAACAAACCCCTTCCTCTTTTATATGGTTTTTATCCCTTTATGAAAGGAAGAAAATATTGTAAAATAACAAGTTAAACCATCAACTTAAGTTCACAACTAAGTTACATAAACAGAGTGTCCTTTGCCACAGATAGTGTAGCTACTAAGATATCAGAGAGATCAATGCCAATGGGAAGAGAAAGTAGACAACCTCAGCATCCAGAGAAACAGGAGCATATCGACAGAGTTGCTTTTGTAGACTCAAACTGCGCGCTACAGTGTTCTCTGTGTACCTAAGAAAATTAGATGAAAGACATCATAAGTGGAAAGAAATTATTAGAAACCCTTCCATGAATTAAGGTGATAATATGCACACAGTTTGACTTTTTTGACAGGAAACTAGTACAAAGGTGTCCAAAAAAGTGTTTTACGCACCAGTTGACAACAAAAGGAAAGCTTTTCCAGATGCAGCTAAATAACATGGTGCAATATTCACAAACATGAGGGAGGAAAGCACGAATTCACCTTCAAAACTCTCGGCATGCACTCAGAAAAAGTTTTTGCATGTTGAGTCAAATGCTAAAGATGAAATCAAATGTAACCATACAAATGAGTAAATATGTTTCTTTGATTCACTTAATTGTTAAAGAACTTGAGACAAAGAGGATGCTTGGCAGTGTGGTAGCGGTTGCTTTTCAAATAATTTTTTTGTGCTGAAATATATGTCAATGATTTTTTTTTATTTTTAAAAAATCATTTTTGACATCATCACATCAAAACGATCCAAAACGTACAAACCATATTAAATTTTAGCAAAAAAAATAAAATTGAATCAACTTCAAGAAGAATAACCACAGGATGCATTCCACCACAGTTGACAAAAGATGTTATAACTAGCATAGTTCATTTTACTAAAAAAGATACTGTTTAGCATACCTTCTCCTAATGATTTCAAAGAGTTGGCCATACTGTTCATCTACATCATAGGGCACATAATCAGGATCTTCTTTGACAAGTAAGCTTCTATATTCCTCGAACGAAATGTATTTAACAGCAGATACTTCTGTTTCCTATCATAAAGTGAAATCATAAATCAGCATTCATATTTTTCACAACTTAATTGCAGTAACCAGTTAATGAAATATTCATGTCTGAAATGATAGGCTCCATCGAACCTTCAAATGAAAAGAGCACATTATTTGGCAGAAAACAAAATAATGGGCATGTACCAGAACATTTATAAAAAATTCAGATATAAAACACCAATTGGAAAAGTCTAAAAGTGCAAGAAAAAAGAAAACTTTCAAGTATAAACAAGTGGTATTCTCCAAATTGATTTTTTATCAAAACCAGTCGATAATAGATAAAACATGTATTAACACAAACCAACACTCATCAAAGGAGAATGAAGAGCACGCATTTCCTTACCTGAAGAGTAAATGCTTCAAGAGGAATCGGATCTACAGTTGTCACAAGATACACGTCATTGAACTCATTATTGATGAATTTCCCATCATTTATAACACTGCAATCAAATATAAAGTACAATCAATTAATACAAGCCTTGTTGCATTCTTCCGATCCCCCAGTCTACGTCAACAAGATCAATTAAATCAAAATCATAATATCACAATCCATTACACCAATTAATTTAATCGGTCCGGTCTCCATAGACAAGGTATCCTATAGAACTTGTACAGTTAAATAAGGAATTTGATGTATATATAAATAAATACTAACCACTCTTGAAGATAAATAAAAATATGTTCAAACGCATCCTTTGGAAGGCTAATGCCTAGCTCTTCCTGAAGCTCTCTCCTAAACGCATAACAGTAAGAAAAATTAGTTTAATAAAAAAAGGTTATTTTTATGCAGCAAGAAATTAATTGACAAGATAATAAAATTAGAAAAACTGTCACAAATTGACTCACTGAGCGGACACAAGTGAAGAATCGCCAGCTGAAATATGGCCGGCGCTTGAGATATCCCATCGGCCTGGCCAGGAATCCTTGCAATCGGCGCGACGTTGAAGAAGCAATTCTTGTGTGCTTTCGGAGTAAATCCACACGTGAACTGCTCTGTGGTAATCTCCATCTCTATGAACTTCTCCTCTACATTTCCAAAAAATAAAAATAACAAAAAAAAAGAAGAAGAATCACAATTTCTTTTTCTCAGCAACCAAACAACAAACAAAGTAACGGTCAAAAAGAAAAGGAAAATTAAAAAAAAAAAATTGCTCTGTTTTAATTTTGAGTGCTATAAACGACGTCGTACAGGAGCGTAACTAGAGGCATTAATTAGGTGTTTAATCAAAACATACGTAACAATAAGATGATTGATTAAGAGATAGAGAGAGGAAGAAGAGAGATTGGTGATTGCCTGGGCTTCGAAATGCCGGTTTTTTGACCGGTTTTGCTGAGAACGTCGAGGCGCTCTTCTTCCACGACTACAGCTGATGATGCAGCAGCAGCAGCAGCAGCGTCTTCCATTTTTCCTTTACTCTTTTATCTGAGAGGGAATAAAAGGGCTAACTTGTTCTGCTTGTATCCTTTTTTGATGCCTATAAATTGTTAGAGAAAAAAAGAATAAATTCGAGTGACATACTATAGCAGGACATGCCAGCTGCCTGCGTTTTCTTCAGGCAACCCAGTTTCTTTGTATTTTTTTAAAAAATTATTATTTTTTGTTGGGCTTTTCAAATCATCAATTTGTATCCTGTTCTTGGTTTTGGTCAATTGCATCCAATTTGGCTGAAATGTGATTGAATCCTAATGAGTTGTTAAAAAAATATATTTCATGTCTGTACAAGTAAGAAAGGACTTGATTCAGTGCATGCCTTTTGAATTAAAATAAATGTTAGGATTTAGTATCATGCTCACGCTTCGTCCGGGCCAGACTACTTTTTTTTTTTTTTTTTAATTTTAAAAAACAATGTTTCAGCTCTTTTAGCATGTTTTAAAATAAATAATTGGAAAATCTAAAATTCATCGTTGGATTTTAGGGTTTAATTGGACTCAAAATGAATCAATTAAAAATATTTGGATTCAAATTGAGTTAACTTGGGACTAAATTGAATCAAACTAATTCAATTAGACTGGTATGATTGAAATGAATTAAAATAAAAACCTGACAAACATTCTTTATTCTTATTATAGTCCTTGGATTTTGAATTATTTCAATTTGCTTTAAATCACCTTTTTCTTTCCCCGATTAAATTAATTGAGACCTGCAAATCCATCATTGGCTCCTAAAATTAAACAATTTTAATCAATTTAACTCTCACTTTTGATATTCTTTTTCTTCAATTAATCCCTTCATCGATTTGTAATTTAGCTATTTATTTTAAAATCATCCTTGAAGATAAAATTTTGTCACTCTTAATCAAATTAAGCCATTTTCTTCTTTAATTCAAACCTTGCTTTTTTGCCTATAATGCTTGATTATCAGTCTAAATTCAAATCCTAGCTATTTTTTTATATTTTAAAAAAATTTCTTTATTTTTGAATTTTGTATTTTTTTTTATGATTTTCAAGATGTTTTGACACAAAATTAAATAAAAAGGAAGAAAATAATAAAATAATTAAAATAGCTAAAATTATTGAAAATATGTAATTTTTGAATTTTTCTAATTTTTTTAAAAATATATACAAAAATAGGGTCAAATTAGGTTTCAACATTGGGCATTGAGATGAAAAACAAAAAAAGAACTAGAGTGCAATATTAATAAAAGGCATGAAGAGATAAATAAAAACTATTAAATGGATACAGAAAAAGCCTTCAAGCTAGAAAAGAGAATCGAACTTCAACATATTACTTTTCTTAGAAAAAAAAAAAGCAAAAACAAAAGTTAGAAAAAGTTGCTTTAAAAAAGAAGAAACTTATTGATGAGAAAAAAAAAAGCCCATGAAAAATGCATCACAACTATTAAATCATCAAAGCCCACTTGTAACGTCAATAAATAATTTTGAAGAAGTCATAAAAGAAATAAAGTGATAAAAGGCTATAAATAATGAAATTGATGTTATTAAAAAAACAACATATAAGAGTTGACGTAGCTTCCAAAAAGCTAAAGACCATTTGTGTAAAATGGATATGATTAAAGGAAAATTCTTCATTGTTAAATTGAGCTTGAGGGATTAATGGATAAAATCCTAGATAATTAATGTAGAAATACATACTCGATAAAAAAAAATATATTTGTATTAGTAACTGCCAGAAATGGTAAAAACAAGGTCGTAATTACCTGTGCCTTTTGTGAATAGCTGTGAAGATAACAAACACTTCGAAAGTATAGATGAAAACATTTCAAGAGTATTAGGTGTGAATTGATCATCACACTTCTTAGAAACTTTTCTTTTCTTTCTTGGAGAAAAAGTTCCATATTTCCTTTCCTCTTTTTATTTTATTTTCTTTGGGACATGCATGAAAGTGAACATTAATTCAACATCTTGGACTACAGGGGGATTGGTGGGCCGTGTTAAGTGCGAAAAAAAAAAAAAAAACTCTTCCAAATCAATAAATTGCAGGGAACTTTCTGGGTACAATACCTAAATAAAAGTGAAAGCAAATATTGGTTCATAATGTAAAACTGTATCATAGACGTGACCAGTTTGATTATTGATTAATTTCTGATAAAAAGTTATGGCCCTCAAGAAATTGGCGACTTTTCTTCTCCTGTTTTATTCATAGAATCGTCTTCTGAACGATGTCTTTCTATATATATATATATATATATATATATATATATATATATAAGAGTTCAAGGAAATTCAAGTGGTTCAAAGAGAACAGTCCCAATCATCTTCGTAATGGTAAGACAAAAGTCATCATCACTCAATTGATAAACATTTTGGTAGTCCTGTGGCATTTATTATAGCTGGTGATCAAGCTTGGAGGGTGGAAAGAAACATCCTAACTCTTAATTTTACAAATACTTGAGTTACAAAAATATGAGTGCATGGCTCCAAAGGCCACCGGTAAATAGAATTTCTTGTTGAATTTGTGGAAAATGATTTGGACACTCAGTTTACTGGTAGTACTCTTCTCTGTCACAATCAGTGATTTTTTCTTGAAATATAGTTAATCCTAGCTAGTTGAATCAAATAAAGATCATACGCTCTCTCTCTCATTCTCTAGCTACTTCCATTATTGAGCTCAAACTCTTGGCACCTAAATATGTAATACAAGGGGAAAGCATGATTCCTCATATTGTGTCTCTAATTTTTTTTCCTGCTATTCTAGTGCTTGAAATTGCAACTGTATCAGCACTTATAGCAAGGCCTATAACTATACAGAAATTTATGGAAGCATTAACATTGCTTTTCCATCTGAAAAAGGAAACAATTGCTTCATGAATAATTAAATGGTTGTCAGTTTTTGGCAACAAATCAACTTTGACCAATTCAATGATCTCAATCATGGCCAGGATTATTTTTTAAAAAACCAAAAATCAAGAAAAGTACTTTTGAGGAATTTTAGTTTTGATATTTGATGATGTCCCAAAATATTAAAATAGCTTAGAAAGAAGGTTTTTGTATTGAATAATTGGTTAATCACTTGGTTCGAAGTTTTAAACTCATTAGAATGCAACTATTCGTGCCTTAGAAGTATCAGATGCTTTTCTTATGAATACAAAAGTCTGCTAGACTAGCGATTCTTTGTTTGCTAGTTGTTAGTTGCTAATATTGGGTTGACTAGGAGACCACGAAAGTGCAAAGAAATGTCTTCAATATTTCCCTTCCTCTTTAAAGCTGGATATTTGAACTTGAAATCAAATTATATCTCGGAAAAAAAAAACCACAAGAATGGAGAAAATGGTTTCGAAATTGGTGGTTAAGATGACTTTGCTGATGTTAATGTTTCAGTTAGCAAAAGCAGCAGCACCTGTAGCGAAGTTCGGTTGTCCAGATCGATGCGGAGACATTACCATTCCTTACCCTTTTGGAACTGGAAAAGACTGCTACAAGGACGAATGGTTCGCAGTTGAATGCAACAAAACCACCAATCCTCCTAGAGCTTTTATAAGTCGAATCAAAATGGAAGTGATGAATATTTCAGCTGAAACAGGATTGGCTACCGTCAAAAGTCCAGTAATATCCTTCAATTGTACTGGCAGGAAAGATGGTGGATCTCTGGATCTCACTGGATCTCCCTTTGTTTTCTCCGATTCCTGGAATGTGTTCATTGCAGGAGGTTGTGATACTCGAGCTTTCATGAGCGGGATTGAGCCGCAAGTCCTCGGTTGCGTGCCTACATGCGGTAACCAGCGGAGTAACGTTAGCTTGCAAGAAAATAATATGTGTTCAGGTCGAAATTGCTGTCAGGCTTCAATCCCTTCACTCCTTCAGGTTTTCAAACCGAGATTAGATCCTACTAACGTTGATCAAGGTAGAGAAGCATGCAAGCTAGCCGTTTTGGTGAATAGGACATGGTTTGCATCGAATATAAGTGATCCATTCGCACTGCAGTATAAAGATTACGTTCCAGCGATCTTGGGCTGGGTGATGAACGTGAATTATTCTGATGATATTTCCTTTTATTGCCAAAGAAATAACAGTGAATCCTTAAAATCTGAATGTGCGTGTTGGCCTGGATTTGAGGGTAACCCTTACCTTGAACTTGGTTGCAAAGGTAAATATTGATCTAACTTTTTTCTTGATTTATTTATTATTTTTATTCAAGCAATAGTTTTTTTTGTGTGTGTTTATGTAATCAAATTTAATGATGGTAAGTGTCAGATTAAAATAAAATGTTAATTAACGATGGCAAATACATGATTGGTTTAGAATCAGGAAGTAGTTTAGTATTTTAATACTGGC
>Ga0325403_1000493_pt1 | contig 27830 bp, 14 predicted proteins | sample PopdelMetagenome_19_FD_205665 | JGI IMG/M metagenome (GOLD analysis project Ga0325403, IMG submission 205665) | Populus deltoides microbial communities from Bellville, Georgia, United States - Xylem-PdKOR-R4 | ecosystem: Host-associated > Plants > Phyllosphere > Stem > Wood/Secondary xylem... | reverse complement strand
CTTTTTGTAGTAAACGTTAGGATTGTTGGATGATTCAAATAATTTTTCTCTATTTTATTATTTAACAAAGTATAAGGTATTAAAGTTAAAAACGCGAACTAAAAAAATAATATTTGATTTTGATTTGTAACAAGAGATCGACCACCCTCGTAGAAGAATCTAGCTACCCAACCAAACCCACAATGACACATTACAATCCAGTCCCTCGTAATTTATCAATATTCTACTTTGTTTTTCAGTTAAATACCTTTATTTTATTACCTTGAAATTAAATATCTTCTTGATCATTTCTTAGAAAAGATATTTACATATACACTAGTGCGTTCTTGAACAGATTCACTTTCAAGACTCTAAAAATGTTATTTTGTAATCAAATAATCGAAAGTATAGGATCTCATGTGACCAAAATTGAATTAAAAAGGGCAAATATAACCGATTTTAAAACTTAAAGGACCATGAATCCAAAACTTTACTTGTTTGCTATTATTTTCTTTTATTATTTAGAAGGAAAAAAAACTACACAATGCCACAAGATAGATTTTGAGATCAAATTCTATTTAATTATTTAGTAATTAAAATAGATATTCAGGAAAAAAAAAAGCAACAATTTAAATCCAGGAGGGAAAGTGTTTATTTTTAGATGAGATTTCCTTTTTTATTCATATTTTTAAAAAATATATATCTTTTTAATTAACCATATGTTGTCTTGAATAAAAATTAAAGATAATTAAATAAATAGTCTAAAAAATTATAATGATTTGAGTTAAGAAGAAAAAAAAAGTATCTATATAATAAAAATTCCATTTCCTTAATTATTCATGCATTTAGATAAAAACATGTCTTTTATGTTTTTAAAATGAAATTTTACCATGATCTAAAAAACAAGTTTTAATAAATAAAAAAATCATGACTCAATAAGTTTTAAGTGATTTTACAAAAAATATAAATTAATTAATTTGAGAAAATCAAATAAAAAATTTAAATAACAAAATAAATATTTTATTCTTATTAAAGATTCATAAACAAATTCTTAAAACAGTTCTACATATAAATTATTATAAAAGCTCTACTCTTATTTAAAAATTATTATACGCATACAAGTAACGCAGACCACATGAGTAGCTTGTTATTCATGAAGGTGAGTTTAACCCCTGTTTAAGAAACTCGTCCAAGTTTGATTATTTTTTTTATATTTATATTTTTTTAGTTTCATCAGTCAATATTTATTTATTTCTTAGATTTCATCTCTAATTTTTTTACAATTCTTTAAGTTAATTCTATATTCCAACTTAAGATCAATTAAAATTCAATCAAGGCTCAACTGGAAAAAGAACAACGAAAGGAAAAGAAAAGGAAGATTGTCCAACCAAATTAACTTATTATGCTCGTGTCCACTACCCGGATCATAAATTTTATGTGTTAACTTATGTTGGTACAATGCATTGTCATCTTTTCATTTTACTCCCTAGACTTTTTTCTTTACAATTTAATCCTTTAATGGTTCTTTGTTTCACATTTAAGCTCGGGTTAAATAGAGGTTCAAAAGATGGCGGTGTGTATTTTTTTAACCAAATTGTCATTTGAACGAGGCGACCAATTCGCTCTTGACTCGTTATGTTGAACAAGCAACACCAGCTTCTCTTTGTATTTATTAATGCATATGGTGGTTGATTAATTTGATCTAAAACACTAGTTGAGTCTTTTATCCTCGTTTTAAATATTTTATCACGTTTGAAAAAAAAATAACTCTCATACATTTCTTTTTATGCAATAATTAGATTTTGATTTGACCTGCAATGAAGCGTAGACACTGGACCTAGTATTATACTAACACTCTAAAAAAACTGGGATTTTTAATGGTTCTTTATTGTTCATATGAACAATAAAGCAATATAGTGTGTGTGTGTGGAGGGTGGGTGTGGGCATGCGCACGCGCTAAATTGGTTCACACGAGGCTATCGAGGTCATAGGTTCGAGCATTAACGACAACAATTTTTTTTTAAATTATGATAAACGACATGTTGTCTTTCACTTTTTTTTTAAAAAAAAAGGGTACATGACATGTCGTCCATCTATTTAATAAAAAAAATATAAAGCAGAGTTAGACACACGAGCTTCACTTGCTATTGCGGGTCAAATGTTAGGTTAGACCCTTTTTTATTTTTTATTTTTTTTTTGCTCTCCAAAAACAACTATCATATTTCTTTACTCTTTAGTTTTGACATTGTTCTTAAATACTATTATAAGTTTTTGTTTGAATTTTAATAATATGTTTTCAATCATTATATATATGATATGAAAATATTAATACTGATAATGAATTGTTAATGAAAATTCTATTTAAATCAATTTTTTAAAATTTAAAATAGATTTTGAACATGATTTAATCACATTTATTATTTTTTTATCTTTCAATCACACATGAAACATGGACATATTATTTTGATGTTTTTTTATTACATTGCTGTAACAATTATAAAATATATTTTTTATTTTAACAAAAACAATTATTCCAGTTAAAAATCTTGTATTCATTAAGATAAACAAGAGAAATGTTATCAAGAAAATTTACCTTCATTACAAAAAACTCAAAACATCTGTATTTTCAAATCTAATAACAATAGTAAAAAATTCTCTTATACCTAGATATTTTTTTCATGTTTAAAAAAGTCTTAATCCCTGTAGCACAAAGCTGGTATACAAACTAACTAATATTTTTTAAGGAAAAAGGCATGGGATAACATGTACACATTGGAATAAACTCATATAACATGCATTATGAAATCAATACGCCATTAATATGTGCACACCATTCTAGATATAAAATAATATCATAAAATAATATAAATTATATATTAGGATTTCATCTAATAGCTCAAGCTGTTAGGTTGAATTGATTATTTGACATAGTATCAGAGTTTTATTGACCAAGTGGTCAAGAGTTCGAATCTAATCACCCTCATTCTATTGGATAAAAATAAAAAATGTGTGTTAGAAAATAATATAAATCATATCTTGGAATTGAAATTTTAAGAATAATTTTAAATTAAATTACTATCATGCTCTTTTAAATAATTTTTTTTTTTAAATTACAACTTGTATAAATTTATCATTATTAATGAGAATGGTACGATTAAAATCAGTGATATCTTAATTATCTAAGTTTCTAATACCATATAATTAAAAAACCCAACTGGGCTTTAAAACTTAAATTATTAGATAACACTGTAATAAAATGAACTGTTACTGATGTTTCTTCAAGAATCCTTCCAAAACAAAAACTGCTGACTAATAAGTGGAGGAGTGCATGCGTGTACTTGTTCAAAATCCTAATATGGATAAGAAATTTTGAATGGAACGGAAGAAGCACGCGCTTGCCGTCTCCTGGACAAGACACCCTACAGGGGAATTCCAAAGGCTTTCCAATCATTCTGATGATGATTATTTGTATTATTATAAATATAAATATATTGAGCATTAATTAAATAATACAGTTCTCCCTCGTGCCAGTGGCCACATGACACGCAACCATGCATAGTTATACTTGTCATTTCTGGCGTGCGTATCACTTGGGCATTTGGATCTGCCGCTGAAAAAAGAAAGGCTCAGACTGTGCCTCTCTAGCTACTTATGGAAACGATTCAACAATTGTCTGTCCTGACGATGTTGAGAAGGGGGAGGAGGTGGGCCTTTTTGCATAGGAGATATATACATTAGTGCTAGAATATTTATATTCATTATCGTGCGTGTGTGTATATATATAAAATAAACATTACTTGAATAATGAATACCTCAAATTAATTTAATATATTTAAAGTTTTTACTCAATGAATAATTGAGTAAAATAAAAATAGAAACCATTACTAGAAGAGAAAAGCAGAGAAATCAGGTAAATCGTTTTGTTGGTGGTTGATTTAGCATATATAACCAAGACATAAGACTCCCACTCCATTACGGGTTAAATATTTTTATTTTTTATAAAAAAAATTATGCATGTAGATTTTTTGAATGTATTTTTATAGTTAAAAAAATTTAAGTGCAATTTATAAAATTTATGCACACATGTAATCAAATAAACTGAGAAATTATGTGTTATGATAAATAAATAAATAACCTATTTATTACTTCAAAAAACTCAAAAAATCACCCCGAAAAATGTGTTATTTTGAAATATATATATATATATTCATTACGTTTTATTAGAGAATAATATAAATTATATCTTGTAACATCATTTATGTTTTGATGTTTAAATGATTTTTTAACATGATATCAAAACCTTATTAACTAAATAAATATTCACGAGTTCAAGTCTAATATCCATATTCTCTTTTATAATTAAGATTAATTAATAATTTAAAATAATTTAATCACGTACAAATTTTAACGTAGAAAACTTTTATTTAAAAACACGTGTTAAAGAATATTTAGAGATCGCCTAGTTAATTTTATATCATCTACTTTACTAACCTTCTCCAATAGGACTCGTGGCCTCCTTTGGTTGGCCACTATAAATTCTTTTGCTTGGAGTTAATTAGAGCTTAGTATTTGAAGCCTATTAATTAATTCTTAAAGTATAAAAATAATAATATCACCTTGAACATTCTCAATTTAGTTTTTCTTTTTTTCAAAAAAAGTCTTCTTTCCTTTCTCTCTTTATCAAATAAATAAATAAATAAATAAATAAACTAACTTGATAAAAAGACTAAGTTATAAACAAATTTAAAAATGATTCGATCAATATAAATAATACTCTCACTAACTTTTTTTAATTTGCAAGCAGCTGGTAGACTTTTTGCCATCCTCTTAATTATATGAAATTGTAGTATTACTTTTGTATAAACAATTAATTCAATATTTCATGTAAATTATTACAATCGAATTAAACCTTAACCTTAAAAAAATAATAACGTTCTTGCACTTAACCAATAGATCACAAGTCATTAATTTGTTAAATAATTCAATGTTTCATTTATTTATTTCTTCTAATTATGTATATGATTCAAAAGACATTTGTTCAAGGGTCTGTTTGTTTTTGTGTTTCAAAAGCGCTTTTGATAAAATTTAATTTTTTTTATTTTTTATTAAATTTAAATTAATATATTTTTAGTACTGTTTTCAAATTATTTTGATGTGCTGATGTTAAAAATAATTTTTAAAAATTAAAAAAATATTATTAACATATATTTTAACACAAAAAACTATTTTAAAAAACAACGATAGGCACACTAACAAAAATTATCTACTGCTCCATTTATTTCCTTAAAGTAGATGTCGTAGCTAGTACATTGTGTGACAAATGACTTGCTTAACAAAACAGTTTTTAAAGATGAGAAGTACTGTGGGGCTACCTTGTCTGCACCAAACAATTACTGTCGTGACCACATGGGAAAGTGCTCACACAATGATCTTAACGCCAAACACGTCATTATATATCTCCCTCCTACGTTAGAGCATCGGGCAAGCATCGCCATGTTATGTATGCTGTCCGAAAATGGGAGTTGCCAGTACTTCGGACTTTAGCAGTGAGAGTGCTATTTCTGCTGGTCAAAACTTTAAGCTTGACTGAAGTTGGACCATTGGATTTGATTTGACCCCACATCTCGTAATCATCTCTCTCATCATCCCTTCGTCCCCTAATGCATTTTTTTTCCAGTTACGACGCTCGTACCTACCAACCGCACATGAGAAATTGTATCGTCTTTAAAGAAGAAGAATAATAATAGGTATTCTATTAATTATTTTTTGAATTTATTTTTTAAAAAATAAATACAAGTAAAAATAAAAAAAATTGACAGAGATATTCTTAATTTTGTTTATAGATTATAGATTATAGATTATAGATTTTCATTTTTCATTTTTTATAAATTTGTTTCTTTTTTTAAAATGAATAACAACATATCTAAACTTTCAACTATCTGTCTTTTAATCACTCTACTTTCTTTATATCCTTGCTCTTGTTGATCCTCTTCTTTCTTTAATACTTCACTATACGTATAGTTAATTGTTATTATTTTTATTACTCATTAAAATCATCATGTATGATATATTTATTTTAGATTAGTGCATGTTATATTTATTTTGGATTTAATAATTTAAATGAAAAGGATATAATAAAAAATGAAAAAAAATATAAATTTATATTTATCATCTATTAAGGATAAGCATTTAAGGATTTATCATCTAACGAGGATGAGACAGAAGAATTTAATTTTATTCATTGTTAGGGTGTTTGTTTTAGCTTTTGTGATTGACATTAAATATAATCGAATTATACACAAAACTCAACTACAAAAGCTAATTTTTCTTTTTTTTTTAGCATTTCTAATTAGTGCCACACACAAAACAAAACCTCTAAAACAAACACTCCATGTTCAATTGATATAAGTGGTAATTACAAGCTGTCACTTGTAGGATTCATGTCCATTAATTGAGAATGAGACACAGCAATCTAATTCTAGTTACCAAATATTCAGTTGATGTAAATGGTAATTACAATCTGTCGCTTGTAAGATTCAATGAAATTAAATTGAGTTTTCTCCCCTCCCATTCTACCAAACAAATAAAGTTGAAAGATTAAAAGCAAAACACTCTCTCCGATCATGGAAGTATAATCACATTCTCTCTCTCGATTCAATTAATTCGTGCACCGTCTCTCCATATCTTCTACGTCTTACTTTAATCTCTCTTCGATAAATTCCTGTTGTTTTTCTTTCTACTTATAAAAAGGACCCTCCGAAATCCCTTGATGAAGCCAACAATCACCGACACCGAGAACTTAATTCCTCCAGTTTCATCCTTTGCCTCTCTCTTTTCTTCTTTGCCCTTTTCACATCTGAAACAAATAAAGTTCCCACCAAGCTCCCCTCCTCCATATACGAAAAAACCAAAATGAAGACTGTTGGATTCGCAAAGCCATGCACAATCCCACCCACTAGAGACATGACATTAGAGTGCTGCAATATTCTCACTCAACCCACAAGACTCAACAAAAAGTTTATACAAAACCAATCCTTAAGAAAATGGCAAGGCTTGCGCGACCCGGTTCGGAATGATTCCACTGCGTCCGGCCGGCCGGTTAAACTAAGACGGAAATGGATGGAATATCAAGGTATTCGAAACTGGGAAGGCTTGCTTGACCCTCTCGATGATAATTTACGCGGAGAAATACTTCGTTATGGAGACTTTGTCGATGCTGCGTATAAATCCTTCGACTTTAATCCTTCATCACCCACCTATGCAAACTGCCGGTTCCCAAAGCGCACATTGTTTGAACGTTCCGGTTTTCGAGATACTGGTTACCGGGTAACCAAACATCTACGTGCAACATCAGTAATCCAACTTCCACGTTGGATGGAAAAAGCACCCAGTTGGATGTTTACCCAGTCCAGTTGGATTGGATACGTAGCCGTGTCTCAAAATAAGGCAGAAATTGCGAGGCTAGGGCGCAGAGACGTGGTGATTGCCTTTAGAGGTACTGCCACTTGCCTTGAATGGCTGGAGAATCTTAGAGCAACCCTGACCCAACTCCCAAATACAGAATGTGATAAAAACGGCTCTGACGAAAGCGGGCCCATGGTAGAACGTGGGTTCTTGAGCCTTTACACTTCAGGAACTCCAATTCGCCCTAGCTTACAAGAAATGGTGCGTGAAGAGAGCAAAAGGCTACTCCAAACTTATGGAGATGAACCTCTTAGCTTAACCATTGCAGGCCATAGTCTCGGGGCTGCTCTTGCTACTCTTGCAGCTTATGACATCAAGACTACATTCAACCGCGTGCCAGTACTTGTGACTGTCATTTCTTTCGGGGGTCCACGTGTCGGTAACCGGAGTTTCAGACAGCTCCTGGATAAACAAGGAACGAAAGTCCTACGTATAGTAAATTCGGATGATGTGATAACAAAATTACCTGGATTTGTTATCGATGGAGATCAGAATGATGTGGCAGATAAAGGAGACCTGATCAGTATGGCAAGCTTTCCAAGTTGGATCCAAAAAAGGATGGAGGATACACAGTGGGTCTATGCAGAAGTTGGGAGGGAGCTAAGACTTAGTAGCAAGGATTCTCCATATCTCAACAGCATTAACGTAGCGACATGTCATGATTTGAAGACTTACCTGCATTTGGTGAATGGATTCGTAAGCTCTTCTAGTCCTTTCGTAGAAAAAGCAAAAAGGTTTCTTGGTAACCGCCGTAGATAAGGCGGGGAAAAAAAAACAAGAGAATGATAAGATTCATGTTTCTGACTTGATAATTTTTGTTATCAACTTGGATTGATAACAATTGCCCACTAACTTGGGTTTATCTAACCCATCTATTATGCTTCTGATTTGATTTTTATATAAAAAAAAATCTTATTTTAAATATTTATTTTAAATTATATTATATTTTTACTCATTATTTAAATTATTTTTGAACCCTCAAGTAGACCAAATCAATTCTCATACACAAAATTTATACAAGTTTCTTAACTTTCTATTCAAATTGCAAACACAAACATAAATACCATTTAATTGGATATATTTCTTTGGGATTTATGCTTTGGCTCTTTTTTTTCAATAAAAATTAATGAAATTTATTTCCTGATGACAAAAAATAAGAGGGCCGTGGATCGACTCCTGTAATTTTAGGTCCATGAGTTTATGGGCCTTTACAGTATATCCTAGAGTGTAAAACCACAAGATGACAACGGTCTACTTGTCATCCACACAGATACTTGGGCCCATCAAAAGTGACGTGGCCACCAATCAGCCCTCAGCTTTTTCTCCACGGATATAAACAACCCTAGGAAATACCACCACTGCTAGACTACTTGAGTTTTGACGATCGACAACAGACCACTCTAAAGATCACGCTATCTTCACCCAAAACAACGGCCACAGATGAGCCGCAGCATCGCACTCCACCCCACCGTCAAATCAAACCGTCTATTAAACAAGATCAGCATGACACGTTAAATAAGACCGGCATCTCACAAAAGTAGGACGAAAACCGTCCTTGAATTTCAAGTTTGGTCAAATAAATCCATTTACTTCATTTAGTTTTTCAAATTGAAATCAATCCCTCTATATAATAAAAAAGGATCTTTTTATACTTTCTCATACGATTGTCAGTACATTTTCTAAATATCCTTGACATACCCTCTTTGCAAGCCCCAAAAAATAAATGACAACTGTCACGTGGAGAGTGGAGAGTGGAGAAAAACAAATATGACAGACAAAAAAGTGAATGATAGAATCAAATATGACATGGCAAGCAACAACGCTGTCCACGTCGCAGGACTTCCATGCTGGTTGTGGCAGCTCGTGGAGGAAACGCGGTGGGTGGGACCGGAGCTAAGATTGAGTAGTAAGGAGTCACTGTACCTCAGTAAAAGATCAAAATAATATTATTTTATATTTTTCTAAAAAATATCAACATGACCAAAGTCTAGTCAATCTATCTAATAATATATGATTAGGACTTGTGTCTAAGTTTATACTGTATTATAAGTCTAATTACTGTAAAAACTAGTGTAATGTAGAGAGAAAATATGCATTGCGTCTGGCTAGTTTAAATTGCCCTGTTTTTTTTGCGTTTCAAAAATATTTTTAAAAAAATTTTAAAATTTTTTATTTTTATTTTTACTTGAAATTAATATTTTTTTAGTGTTTTTAGATCATTTTATACGCTGATATTAAAAATAATTTTTACAAAATAAAAAAAATATTATTTTAATATATTTTTAAATAAAAAATATTTTAAAAAACAATACCAATCAAATTCTAACATAATTGCTCTTGCGGATTGCTATTTTATAGAGACAGAGATTTGAAACCATTTCTGAATCCCATGTAGTTGCAGTAAATGGGAATCAATACCCTTAAATGCAAAGCCAGATTTCAGTCATTATGACTATAATATTATATCCATGTAAAAAAAAAAAGAAATTATGAATATATTACAAAGGAATCATCACTTCATGCGGGCGGAATGTGACAAACCATATATTATTAGATATATGAAATTCATTAACACAAAAATATCAATGTTTTTCAATTTGTGATTTCATGAGTGTTGCTGCTGCAGCCTCTCTAGCTTAGCCTCCAACATAAACATCTCATATTTAAAGTGGTGATGTAGAACAATTATTCCAAATGTTTACGGACTATATTAACAAATTCAAGCCTAAAAAGAAATCCATAACAAAATCTGAAAATATCTTAAACAAAGCTTAAAGTTATTGTATTTCTATTTTAATTAATTTCTAGTTAATTTTAGATTTTAATTATTTATTTCTGACTTAACTTACGACTTTTAATATAATTAATATTTTACTAATTAGAAATCTTAATGTTAGATGGATTCTATTAAATAAATAACTTTTAATTAGAAATCTTTTTTTCATGGAGATCAAGACTATTATTCAGATTCAATAAAAATACAAAATAATCTTATCTAGATTTCTCTACAATTTGATATGTAATCTTAAAGCTTTAAAACCCTAGTTTTATTTTCGTTGTACATTGTACATTAGATGGTATCAGAGCAAATCAACATCTGAATTGATGAAAAACCATAAAGAGAATCGTGAAACAGTTAGTGGCAACCATCTCTATAACAGTGATCAAGGGATGCATGCTATTCGAGATCAGTTAGATTGTCATTCAGTAACGATAACAGCTTATGAAGGGCTAATACAAATTGGGAAGGGTTTGGTGACATTAATGTCAGATTCGATGACCGAATGCAAAATGGGTTTGAGACATTAGGGTTGCATGCAAACATGAACCAAGAAAGAAGAGAGACATGTGTTGAAGATTATGCCCACGACCAAGTTGTCATTGAACCAGTTCATGTAAATCCTCATGATCAATATGACTACGTGTATTCATCTAATGAAGAAAATCCATCTTGGCTTATTGAAGACACAAATAGGAATAACAAAGAGGATAGGAACATGCTTGAAAACTTACCTTGCGACTAACCTTATCGTAGATCTAATCCTAAAATTCTACTTAGACAATCACTTGTCTATGTGAACCTGTTGATGAAGATGAACTTGATGGAGGCCATGAGACCTTTTCAGATCAAGACAAACAATCCCAATCAGAGAGATAAAAATTGATCAACGTTGTTGAATGTCTATATGAGCAAAAATTTTCCAATGATAAAAATGTTCTGTGTGAACTTGATAAAGATCATGAAGATCTTGCAAAAAAGAACATGGAGGACCCAATAATTTCCAACAAGTCTTCTGGAGATATTATGGAAGATTTTTTTTATGTTTCTTTAAATATAATAGTTGAAGTATTGGAGGATATGGATGATGAACTCAAGTTTGAAGTAAAAAAAATATAGGAATAAACTACAATTGAATTTCATAGGAATAGTAAGTAAAACATTAAATATGCATTTTTTTCTTATTATACACTCATCATTAAATTTTGAAGTTCACACGTACAATACATGCTACTTAGTGAGCAAGTTAACTACAATAATATATCCTAAATATTTGTTTTTTTGGAGTGAAAAAGTTTAATTTCTAATAAATAACTTGAAGACGATTTTTTTTTCAAGTGGGGAGATTGACATAGAACAATTATCCCAAGAGTTCACAAACTAGATTGACAAAATCAAACCTAAAAAGAAATCCAAAAACATTTGATATGAAACCTGAAGTTATTATTTTTTTATTTTAATTATTTATTTTTACTTAGCTTCCAACTTTTAATTTAATTATTTTTTTACTATTTAGAAGAATTCTATTAATTAAATAAGTTTTCATTAGAAATTATTTTTCATAAAGTATTTTAGGACTAATACAAATAAAGAAATGTAGTTTATTTTATAGAGATCAAAACTATTATTCAGATTCAACAAAAATACCAAAATATTTTCTCTATATTTCTCTACAATTTAATCTATAATCTTAAGATTTGAGAATCCAAATTTTATTTTTGTTATAAGCTGCATTCAGGTGGTGCATCGGCCTCTCTTACCAGGACACAGCTTCAGCTGATTTTTCACCAGCTCCAGCTCTCATACCACCAATGTAGTGTTCTTGAGAAGCCACATGGACAGTTTATGGTCTGTTCAAAAGTACGAGGATGCTCATCTGCAGTTAGAAATGGCCAAAACGAGGGTGAGTGCGTAGGAAGCTAATGCCAATACGGTAAATACTAATCCAGATGGCAACGGTACTGAACAAATGAAAAGGCTAATGTCATGCTCTAGCCACTAGGAAGCTAATGCCAATACGGTAAAACAAATTCACCCTCATAACAAAACAAAACATACTAAAAATATCACACAAGGATATACTGAGCAAAGTTTAAGATTTGTGGAGGCAGGATCCTGCTGAACAATGTTTAAGATTTGTGGGGCACATTGCAGCTGACGCTAATGTTTTGAGATGACAATATGGTAAACCCAAAATCACACACACACACACACAGAGACAGCAAAAAAACAAAAACAAAACCTTTTCAGCCATCTTGTGAACACTAACTTGAATTAAGATTTTTCTTTTTTCATTTCTTGGGTTTCATTTTTATTTATTTGTGTTTGGGTTATTTCCAACAATCCAAGGTCAGTTATTCTTTACCTAATGAAAGGATTGATTCTAATGACTCGAAAGCAAATGGAGACTACGAAAGCCAAATAGATTAAAATTCCTCATCCACTAGTTATTCCATGGCAATGGGGCTTAAACTTGATACCTTCACCTTGTATAATTGTGTGCTTGCCAATTTCCTACTTCTTATTCATGCTTTATATCTAACAAAATATACATGTTTAACGATGAAGCCAGGATTTCTTTTTCCCCAGCAGGGTCAATTAGTAGCCATCATACATTAAAAAATTATACTCCGATATGACACTTAAAATTAATAATATTAACAAGAGAATTATTCACATTCAAAATCAACAGCAAATTAAAATTAATATTAATATTTAGTTAATCATAAATAAATAGAACACAAAATATTAAGAAATTAGATCTTGAGATCTTGTACCACTAATAGAGATTAAGAACACATAAGTTTTGAGCTCCTAGAAGAGAAAAAGCAGAAAATATTTTCGTTCGTTCGTTTCTTGTTCCACAATAATTTAACAATTTTGCAAACCACCAAAAATATTAGAATAGGAAACTTTTAAAAATAGCATGAGAAACCATATTTTTTCCTTCTTTAAGTGAAATATATGAATCTGTTTAGACATTGGAATTATAATTTGTAATTTTTTTAGATGGAAATTATCATGTTTGAACTGTAAATTAAAGCAATCTGTTTCATTTTTAATGCAATTTTAATACTTTTTTTTTTTTTTGAGAATGAAGCAATTTTAATGTTGATAAATAAAGGAAATTCAGGAAAATACTGATGATTATGCGTCAATGCCACAAATATAGAACATGCCAGTGTTGAAATTCATTGAGCTAGAAGATGCAATGGATGTAGCATTTGTGAACTTTCCCTGCACAAGATCGCCACCCCGTTGACTAATGGCCACAGAACTAGACATCTGCTGCATTCTTATGTGGTCACTCTGCTTGTAAGAGATTTCTGAAGTTTCTCCAGTCTTCACTTCTCTTTCAGAATGAACTTCTCCCTTCTGAATCATGCTGACAGGAGGCTCTGTCTCTGCTTTAAGAAAATTGGAAATGGTTACCTAAAGTTAGTAATGCAATACCACACACAGCAAAGCACATCTTGCAGAGAAGGAGCTGGCTTAAATTGTTATGATGATTAACCTCCTGGTTTTTCAAGGTTCTTCTACTTCAACAATTCATGTGCCTGGAAAATTAATTAAACATACAGTCAATAAACATTCCATCCAAAATATACCATAGATTTGATAACTTGTGTCAACAAAAGAATGAGTACATGGTTTATCCATATTGCAGAAGTTTCTTGACATTCTTGTACAGTAGACTGCACTATCTTCCCTACAATATTGCAAGGCATTGGGCATGAATCCAGTCCATGAAATTTATGAAAACAGGTACAGTGCTGTTTTGACGATTGTAAAAGCATCTATGAAAATGTAGGTTATATAAATGAATGTAAGTGCATAATAAGAGTTTATGAGGCACATCCTGAGACTTGATTTCAAGCAATTAACCATAATCCCCAATCATAAGAAGTATATAAAGCCATTGCGAGGCAAAGAATTCCAGGAACTGTAGCTCATTTTATTTGTATTTCAGATATAAAAAAAAGGAAAGAAAGAAAGAAAGAAAAGATCATTAGAGAGAAGTGAACATCCTTCCAGTGTATGCCAGTATGATTACCATATCTGGTCAAATTTTATTCTTTAATAAAATTCCTGTTCATTCAGACTTGTCTTTCCTAATTATCGTGGCACTTTCCAAGTTAATGCTATGCTCTTTCCAATACAAGAAGCTCAGTATTGAAATTAGAATGAGTTACTCTTATTTGGCACCATTTCCATGATGAAACCCGTGTATATCTGTAGAAGCAGAAATGATCTCACTACAAAATTATTTTATGCAAAAGATTTGCATAAAATATTACACTTCTGTTCCATGAGATATAGGGATAAAGATCAACATTATTGAATCCTGTTGAGGAAGAGTTGGCTGGTCAGGATTTGCCACAGGTTCAGAGAGTGCAATTCATCCGCAGATTGGTTAAAGAAGTATTTCACAAAGCCAAAGAACAGTGTATTTCAATGATCCTCCCCCTGGTTTATGCCAAATCCCTAGGTTAATTTACTTGATATTACAGCGGCCAGAGTTTATAGAAGATAGTTTTTCTTTCATGTCTTTGGCCACAAATTATACCCCAAAATTAAATAAAAAACAATATGGTGAAATTAAGGTGAATTGTGAACAAAAATAATGTAACATGAAGCATATAAAGAAATTGTATGTAATGGAAAATGCAAACCTTTAAAAATAGTTTTCTTGCTGAATACAACGTTCACATATATCCGCAAAATGCATCCTTCATTTGATCCATCACCATCTCTAGTCACATCCCATAGTCCCTGACAATTGTAGCCATTAAGAGAAGAAGGGGGGCAGGGTAGGTTAGGTTTAAATAGTGGAGATCACGATCTTAAAGCAGATTAAAGCTCATGCCGAGAACTATACGGAATACTTGCTGCCAAGTCTGTTATAGAACTTTTTTTTCATGTTAAACAACCATTGCACTCTCTATCCGCACATTTCATTTCTTATTTCATGAACTAATCCTCATTTTTTTCTTTAACATCTCCTCCCTGTTGATCTGTCATGTGAAATTATCATAACAGCTGAATCTTGAGGAACATTTCACCAAGTTTTTGTCCTCCTTTCTCCCTTCCCAAATTCCTTCTCTTTTCACCGATTTGTGTGTAAAGGTAAAGCAGTAAAAGGACACCAACAAAGTCAAAAAATTGAAAACTTCCCTAAAAAAGAGGAAGTAATAAATTGAATAAAAGTGGAAAACCTTATAGGAGTCTGAAGCATGAAACAATTCTCACATCTCAGTCTAATTCACCATAAATGTGTCCCAGAATACATGTAGTTACTTAAAAAGACACTGAAAAAATCCTAGTAACTTAACTTAAATACAAAGTAGATAATCAAAATGTAATGGTTAATCCAAGAAAATTCTTAGATGATATTAAATTTCAGAAAGAAAGATTATCTAAATTATAAACAAACAAATAAAATTCCTTTTTCCTGCTCAGTATCAAAGGTTTTTAATAGGGCAACAGTTCACCATAAATGTGTCCCAGAATACATGTAGTTTGTACTCAAAAAGACACTGAAAAAAATCCTAGTAACTTAAATCCAAAGAAGATAATCGAAATGAAATAGTTAATCCAAGAAAATTCTTAGATGATATTAAACTTCAGAAAGATTATCTAAATCATAAACAAATAAATAAAATTCCCTTTTCCTGCTCAGTATCAAAGGTTTTTAATAGCAACAGATCATCTAACTTAATATCTCTCCTTCAATCAATAAGAATTCTCCACGTTGTATATCCATCTCCTTTCCTAAAGTCAATTCCATACCTAGGAGTAGAATGGTCGTATCCTCTCTTATTGTTGGTTTCCTAAATCTAAATAATGTATTAGGAGGAAGCTACTGGCCCAAGTCTGACAATCACAGGCTTAAGGGATACATGTCCTACATGTCTAACAAACCCAAATACAAAACACCCAATCTGGAAGTAAATCTATCTAAGACCAACCAGAACCATTCAATACAGGAATTTAAAAACTGCAGCCATGATGGAGCACAAGCTTGAAAAGAAATAACATGACAATTCCCAAGGTCCTGAAACAGTTTCAAAAACTTCATGTAACCCAAGAAAGAACCACATCTCAAAAGGTGCACCTAAATAGACAAGGGAATAAGTTCTGACTTCTTAATAATTAATTATCATTCAATATAAAATGTCATTATAAAATCTGTTTCTTAAAAGCTGAGTACACAATCCTAGTAAAAAATATGAAAAGAAATAAAATAAAAACCTTTTATCCACCGTGTCAATAAAATGGATCAGAAACAGCTTCTACCTCAACGTGAAAACAATCTCCAAAACGGACGTCACTGATCTCCTGTGATGTCTCGATAATCAAATGACTGGTAAAAGCAAAAGTGAGATCACAAGGAAGAACAAACAACCGGTCAAATCATTTACACTCAGCATCCAAAAAAGAAGAAAGGATAGGAATTAAATTAGCAAATAAATGACAATATAGACAGCTAATAAATTTAATCCATTGAGAACATTATCAATCAAGAGCTTTGTATGTAATTTCACAATGAATTTATGACACATTTATTTTAAATCCCTCGAAAAACTAAACTGATTCGATCAAAAACTTTGAAAGAAATAAGTACACTTGCAAGAAAGTCTATTTGAGGATATGCGAGAGAGACTTGTCTGAAATAGGCTGGTCTTGTAACATAAGTTTATGTACATAGTAGAGAAGACGGAGGGGGTGAGAGACCAAAGAGATCATGATGGATACAAATGATAAAAAGGAGTTTAGCATCAAAACAGCCTGCAAAGTTTTTGGCTCTAGAAGCAGCAAAACAGTAATGGACCTGAAGTAGTTGTGTAGAAGGTTTAATTGAGTCGTATATGATTATAACTATTAAGAATCTTTGGATGATCATTACTACTTTGCTTATGCTTATATCCCAGGACGCAGGGACACGATTCAGTTTCTTACTCTCTGGTGAAGAAAGTTAGAGAGTTAGGTGAGATTTTGCTAGAGGAAGGATTTTAAGGCGACTTTCAAAGGGTGCTGGTGATAGAAGAGAAGGAAAGAAGAGCTCCGAGTCAGCGGGAAGGGGATCTTAAGTGAAACCCGAAAATCCCCTGTTTCGAGCCTACCTTGTATGAGGCAAAACAGCTAACCCGTAAGCTAGTAAGTCACAATCACCTGGGGAGAGAAAGAATCAGGTACGAAAGAAAAGGAAGAATGATTCCCTAGGGATAGAATAAGGTGATAAAGCGTAAGGGAAGACTCAGAAGAAGGTGCCTGAGCAAGAGCTCTTTTTAGGAAGTATGGGAAAGCAGGATCAAAATCAGCAAGATCTTTTAAGAGAAAAAGAACTACTACCACAGGAACCAAATTAAGCATTTACTTTAATGCATGCACTTATACCTCAGATCTTTACTATAAAGAAAAGAGGCACAGAAAGGATAGGTTCAAACATCCAACTCCTTAAACATAGTCAGGGGCAGAGCTAGGATTCAAAGATAAAAGGGGGCAAAGAAAAGGTTCCAAGAAATGAGGGGACAAACAATTAAAAAGAAGATGATAAATTTGAGAGGACTAAAATGAGTATTTTGAAATTTTTAACGGGGGAAGTTGCCCCCTTCTCTTCTATGTAACTCTGCCCAGGGGCAGAGTGAAACATTGTGTTGATCCATCAAAACTTAATCCTTACCTACCTTTAAAAAAAGCCAAATCATAACAAAACAGCCAAATTATAGAACTGCTTTAAAAATCCTCTAGGAAACTTCCTTTTGTTTCCAATAAGGCTTTCCAATTTTCTTCCCTCTAAGAAATAAAAGCCTTTTTTTTTTCTTTTTGTGCTGAGAAATAGAGGCTTTGATGGATAGCGAATTACTACATCATCTTATTGAGCTCATCACCAAGTCATATTCAAAACAATTAAAGAACAAAACAACTAAAATGTCTCTCAAATTACAGATTATAAGAACCTGTTTCTGTAGACTCGAAATTTCTGGACTTCCTGGCAGCTGCCAAATTTTGCACCTATATAAAAACACAAAAATTGAAACAAACATAAAGGGAAACAAATTCGCTGAAATTGACGAACAAAAGCAATCATAGATACACAAGTAATACATCTCCATACCAAAATATATTTTGATAGGATGCTGAAAAGAGACATCACGAGCATGCCCAGATTTATCATCTATGTACCATAAAGAGCACCTGAAATCTGAAAGGCATAAAAATTAACCAACCAAAGATAAAGGTACAAATAACATCATCCAACATATTCATCAAACTTAACCACATCTGAAAACTCTAGCGTGTTTTACTTTAGTATGGTTCCATGTGAATTCAAAGAAAATTACCTTTATCTCCACATCTACTATGAAAAGATTCAACAAATTTAGCAGCAGCATCTGAAAAGAACAAATAAAAGAACTCCTCTACCTTGATCTGCATTCCTTAACATAAATGAAGATCAGAGAAAGACTCTTTAATGCGATAATATTTATAGAATTCTACATGTGGTAAAACAATAGGGGAGCGAATCAATAAAAGAAAAGGGAACACTACCGGAAACTTTGTCTGTCCAACTTCTTTAAAAGATTCACGTACTGCATATCAGAAAGAAACAGCTCAATTAAAAGAGTGCAGCAAAATATAAAGGGCAGGACCACCTCAAACATCATCCCAAAATCTTGCTGATGACAAATACCAACAACCACAACATTACTTTTGAGTAGAAATGAGCTCCATAGCCCACATCCAAAGGATTCAATCCTCTTCATGCAAAATTTTCACCAGGAATTACAAATAACTCCTCTGATAGATCTAATAGAAAAGCTCCAATTGCTTAGTTTAAAATTTGCTAATTAAACTAGAAGGTGAAGAGGAACCATACACCTTAAAATCTTGATTATTGAGAAAATATTATATCTAACAGGAAAATGAACTCGTTTGTTGCATGTTATATAGAAAACAAAATCACAATTAAAGTAATTCACAAGAGATAACTAACTCTGAGGTGCGTTGAAATTTTCCACATTCCATGCCAAAGTTGCTGAAGATGAAGAGTTGGTGTTTCTAACTAGTTCAACATCCTGTTCCAATTCATCTGCTACTTGAATTTGTATCATGGAGACACTGCCCATTTCAACGGATGGTGAAAATTCAGAATCAGGCGAACGAGCAGTAGCCTTTTGTCTACTATTCACATATATGCAGTTAATTTATGATCAATCACCCAAGACATGGACAGTGACAACTCATATAAACTCAGTATGGCTTGTGAAAGTACCTGTCAGGGGAATCTAATTCACTAGTTTGCTTGAAGCTATTCACCTTTTCAATCACAACAAGTCCATTACCTAGGCTACTGGATACAGAAATTAAATCCTGGTATAAAATCATCACATAAGATAGCAACAACGAAAACAGACCAGCAAGAAGTTTTACCATTCCAGAGTTCACGATGAAGTAATAAAAATTCATGCAATGTAATAAAAATTCATGCAATGAGTATCCAATGCTTTAAAATACCTGTTGTTCTGTGATCAAATTGGAACCATTACCATGTTGTAACCATCCATCCCTGATGAGATTCAAAGCTTCATCACGAGAGAGAAATGATGCAAAGAAGTACTGCCAGAATAATAACTGGATTAAGATATCACAATTTTTACTGAAATTCAGAAGTGAAAGAGCACTATTCCGAGCAACAACTTCAAGAAATGCCAAAACATAATAGGAGAGGAGCAATACTCTATTTCTACACTACCTTCTTTCCTCCGGCAAAAACTTCTATTGCATTAGGGAAGATCCCAGCTGTCTTTGCTTTTTTTACACTCGTAACTTCATGGAAAGGGATTATTTTCTGGATAAAAACCCATCAAATATGTCTGGAAACAGTCAAGATTGAGAAAGGGAACTATAAAAGACATTGACCACAATAACAATAATAAGGCCATATTCAAACATTACCTTTGTCTCAAATCCAAATATTTTTGAATAAAAGCAAATATAATGTACAAAAAGGTACATATGCCCCTGCAACATGTAAACAGTAAACAACACATGAATATAGTAGGAAACATAATCTTACCTCCAAGTAAGTTAAAAAAACTTATATAGACAAAATTATCACATAACTCATCCATGGTATCATTTACCAAACGAAATTCAACTCAAAAGGATGAAATGTGGTATACTATAACACTTATTGAGTGATGCATGCATCTCCGAGTACACACATAATATAGCAATTATTGAGTAATGCATGCATCTCCAAGTACACAATAAAGGTCAGCGTCAAGATTACCTGAAGAAGAATACTTCCTTGGTATGCACAATTAAAGTCTTGTACAAGGACCTATTGGGGGGGAAACGAAAATTTTAGAAACATACTTCAGAGAAAACAGAGGTCCTTTATAACTCTACAATATCCTCTGATGTGTGCATGACAGAGAGGGGGAATATCAAAAGTTTTAACAATAAGAACCGTTTCAGAAAATTTCACACGAGAAACAATTAATTCAAGGTACAAACATGCACACGGACATGCTTAACTGGTGCACAATTACAAGTGCAAGATAAAATAAGCATTTTGAACACATGATGTCCTAGAGGTTGGAAATGATACTAAGCAGATTACTTCTCATGAGCTTCTTATAACACATTTCACAGCACTTCCATCAGTTTTCCCCTCATTTCAATTATCATTTGTGTTCTATTTGATACATTTGTAAGTTTCAAAATCCTATTAACTTAAGGCTAGGATTAATGAATTCCAAACAGGGTCCAGCCCTAACCATAAAAGGATAAAATATGTCAATTCTGACATGTTATGAAGCTCCAACTCGAACAGAATTGAGAGCATTTCTGAAATGTTACAAATTATTGGATCTCAACTCACGTAGAGTTAACAGATTTTCATCTTGATAACGATCCCATAAAAACCAAATTTTGAAGAAACATCATTTAATAAAACCAAAATAGCTACAGATAGCGAAGAGCAAACTGAAATTTAGCATAAGAAACTCCTAGGAACTAGTAGCTGAGTTCTTGATTCTCTTTTTTTCAGCTAAGTAATTCTTCGACAATATATATATATAAAGACATTTGAAAGATATGAACATCCATGGCATAGAGTGACTTACTTCTTCCGGGGGAAGGCGAAACAGTTGCCTATACTCTTCACTCCTCGCTGCTGCCGGTGACTGTAAAATACAGTAAACAGTAAATCCTAACAAACAGAGCCGCTTGATCAAGTACGAGTGAGGAGAAATACCTGAGAATCGATTTCACGGTTAGGAATGGGAGAAGCATTTGAGTTATCGTTGAAATCAGGCGTCTCGGCAGCGAAAGAAGAGGAAGATGATTCAGGTGCGGCGTCAGTTGCTGATTTTGAAGCGGAAGAATTCATCGGCGGTGACGTTTCAAACCTCTCTCCTCCACTAGCTTATACAACTGCTGCCATAGAAGACAGAGAGGGGGGGGGGGGGAGATCGATTACTTATTCAAAAAACGAATTGGTGAAATTGGACTGGAAAGCAAGCGCGAATAAACAAACTAGTGGTGAGGTCGTTAGTTGTTGCTTGTTTCCGTTTTTTTATTTTAACAGCGGGCAAATATTGGTAGACGTTGACGTCGGTTTTATTTGTCGTGACTTAAAAAAAGAAGAAGAAGAAGAAAGACTGCCTTTTACCTGTTTGAATTTGAATTTTTTTATTTAAAAATATATTAAACTAATATTTTTTATTTTTTAAATTTATTTTTAATATTATCATATTAAAATAATTTTAAAAATATTAATTTTAAATTTTAAAAATTTTAAAAATACAATTGAATCATAATATCAATCGAGTTCTATATTTAAATGTTGTAATGATAATATCATTATTCTCTTATGCATAATTAAATTCTTACTTAAATCTTTTGAATTAATATATATTTTAAGATTTTTAATTTTTTTTAAATTATTAAAAAATGATGACTTTTAACTTTTTCTCAATATACCTCACTCCTTAATTTTAGAGATTCCCCGTCTGACATCACAATATAATATTTGTTTTTTTTTCCTTGCATTTTCTTAACAATTCAATGTATCGGCAAAAATTTAAAATTGACTTAAAAGTTAATCTCATGAAATAAGATTTAAATGTGTAGTGTTAAAAACAATTAAAAAATAAAAACCAAAATAAAAAGAAACTAATAAGGTTTTGAATTGAATTTAGGATTATTAAATCAAATTAACAAAAAAATATTAAAAAAATATGGAAATATCTTGTATAATTAAAAACTAAAAAAAAATATTAAATATGATAAAATCATATTTAAAATCTCTTTAAAAATAAAAAATAATTTGAATTGAATTTTCATGAACAATATATTACTAGTATTATTATTTTTATATCAGATGTATAATAACTAAAAAAAGTTATTAAAATTCAAATAAAAATTTATAATAATATTTAAGAATTATATCAAAATTAAAATTAAAAAGTGAGTGAATCTAGTAAATATTGTTTTGAGGGTAAAAAATACAAACCATTGAAATAAATAAAAAAAAGAAAAAAAAAAGCAAATTTAATACATGGCCCACTAGTAGCAAGTCAGACTTGCACGGGCCTAAGAGCCAGGCCTTTGCACCTGACGGACCTTGCTTCGAAAATTTAAAAAAAAAAAAAAAACTCCTTAAAGATAATACTGGCTCCTTTAGCTCTTTTAGGTTTAAAAACACATACTAATCTATTAAGTTACAAAATAAAATTGTTTTCATTTAGATTAAATAAATATATTAAGGTTCTTCAATATTTATATAACCAACGAAGCACCATTAAAAAAAACCAGTTGCTATAGTGTAGCAGTATAATTATCATTTTTTATGGGTTATATCTTACATGTGTTGGGTTTTTTTATTGTAAAATAGGGAATGCAGTTTTCGAAAGAGCCTCGAATATGCAGGACTTTGCATCTTCTTTGGTGATGGGCCTGCGGAGAAGCTTGTGGGGTGGTGGATGTCTGGATGATCATATTTTTATGCTGGATCACAATGTTGTTCTGGACAGTAAAGGATTATAAATATTTCTTTCATGCGTACTTAGCTATCAACTGTGTTTTAGTTGTCCAAAAGGAGAGTTTCCAGTCTCTACGAGAGGTTCCTTGAGTAGAAAACCTTAACAACACGTGATGTATATGCATGTTTTATGTTTTTTTTTTTTTCTAGAATCCATGTTTAACAAGTGATAATCCAAAATCTTCGAGCTTTTTGGAGCTCAGTTACACGGTAAATCTAGATAGATATAGGTATGACAAACTATCATGATTAATATTTCTAGACTCATCATCTTGTTAAATTCAAATAAATGTAAAGCTGATGATTTTTTTAGGCTTTCAATTAAATCACTCATTCGTTATACCTCACTATTAGTCACCTCTCTCTCTATTTTTTTTTTTTTACATGAGCAGGATTTCCTTACAACATAAGATTATCTAACGAGCCTAAAATACTTATCAAAAGCATAAGATTATCTACTCGTTGGGGTGCAACTGGCCTGAACCCAATTGATAATATCTAAAAACTTCAATAGTAAATCACTAGAGAATGAAGGTGTACCCCAACATAAAAGGGTTGTCATTTTAAAATGACCTTGAACAAAACCCAAAGTTGGTTGGTTGATATGCTCAGCCTCGACAGGCATTTGAGTTGTGTACTTTCTTGCCTGTTAAACATTAATGAACTCAATGTCCTCCATAACTAGAGTGCTAAGGATATCATCCTCATAGGCCTAAGACAACCTTTTTATCTTTTGAGGTTCATTAGCAACGGTGAGAGAATTACTTTTTCTAATGTTGAAAGACGAAAATAATGAAAGGAAATTTAATTTAAAAAAGCAATGGCAAAAAATATGAGTCAATCCAGGTTAATTTGTAAACCCTATAACCATGGAAATCGTGAAGTCCTTAAATCGGGGTTTAATCAAAAAGTATAATTCCCAACCAATTTAATTTTGAATGATACAATTATAAAAAAAATTTATCAATTTAGAAAGCCTACCAGGGGAAAAAATAACAAAAAAAATAAATATCACATTTGATAGGAAGAAAATCCATAAAGGATGAAATTGTAAAAACAAATAATCAAGATAACCTAATATAAATGAAATGAAAATAAAAGTATGAAGATAAATTCTCAATAAATTAAATGTTGAATGATAAAATTGAAATAATTTAATTTTTAAAAAGGTTCTAAAAAATCAATCCATGTTAACCTTTGAAACTAGTGACTCTAGTCATGAATTTGAGATTAACCTTGTGGGAACGAAAAAAAATCTTAATAAACCTATATTAACCTGCAAACTCCATGATCATAGGTAGAGGGTCAGGTTAACCTAATAAAAACAAAAGGAAAAAAAGATATGACATAAAAAAAATAGGGATCAAATTTGAAAAAAAAACACTCACGAATGATGAAATTAAAAAAAACATAAAAAGTGATCTCAAACAAAATAAATAGTAATAAAAAAAAGAAGACCAAATTTGAAAGATGGAAAAATGAAAATGGATGAAATTGAAAAACAACTATAATTTTATGGCTTATTAAAAATAAAAAAAATAGTAATAAAAAATTAGGATCAAATCTTAATGATTAAAAAATAAAATGGGGGTGAAATAAAAAAAATTGTAATTTTATAACTTATTCAATCAAAAGGACAGATTAAATACGAAGAGAAAATAAATTGTAGGCACTAGCATGGAATTCGAGGTGGGGGGAGAGAAAAAACAGTCGTCAAGAGCATCGAGACCTTTTAAAAGCCACCCTGAAAGATAGCGTTTGGAGGATGGACAGCCCCACCTGCATCGCCTAAACTACACGGGGGTCATCTACACGCTAGTGTGTTATATGCAAGCGCTAATAATTTTTTTAATTATATTTAATAAATATAATTTATAAAAACACATCTAAGTACCCTTATAATTTACAATAAAATCAATGTAAAATAATAAAAGGCCTCTGGGTGAGAGTTAAATTGGTTTTGTTTTTAAAAACATCAAAGTAATTGATGATATTTTAAAATTTAATATGCTTAAAAATAAGGTTATTTAGTATTTTGATAGTGGGTAATCACATGTTGAAGTTAATGTTCTCTTATATGGAGCTTGGGAAGTAGATGGTTACATAGGGTCTATAATGATCGTCAAGCTCATATCTACTTGGACTTAGCACGATATCAAGCCCACGAATAATGAGTCTGACAAACATTATATTATTTTATTATAGAGTTAAATTAATAATTTTTTTAAAGAATAAAATAAAATTATCAATTTAACCTTATACAATTTGGTGCTTGATACCTGATTTTATAGAAGAATTAGTTTTTTTTCGTTTTTTATTTTACTCACCGACTTCAAATCAGCTAATCTTCTAGGGAGTGAACGTGCCTGAATATTATAAAAACAAGGTATAAGTAGTCCTAATCATCTCTCCCTCTTCAAGAAACAGGAAAATAGTAAACTGAGGCCCCATGTTCGGTGAAGGATTCAAAGGAAAACACCACAAACTAAGAAGACACACTGAAAAAGTCATTGGTGAACCAGACTCACAAGTGAGAAATGAATCATGAGAGAGCCCACCTTGATGTTTCTTTTCCTGATCCCAACTACGATTTCAAACCTCTAATATGCACCTTTTTCAAAAAGCAAGGGTAGCAGCATGCAAGGCCCACAAATTATAGATTACTACAAAATGCTTCTTTTTTTTTCTGGAAATGTGGGTGTAATGTTTTTGGCGTTTGAGCAGTGGTAGAATATACATTCAGCTAATCATTCTAATCACTAAAAATATAGCTTTCATGGGATTGGAGACTCACATGACAACTTGCCCCATATTGATCGTGACCATCAACGAAATAAAGTTTCCCAATCATGATCCACATCATCCTCCATTTTTCTCCACTTCACTACTTTTTTCTGGGGTTCTCCTTAGCTTTATCGGCATCCTGTACTAAATTAATGCCATGAGCAAGGGTCTCTCTCTCTCTCTCTCTCTCTCTCTCTCTACACACACACACACACACACACACACACTCTTCTTTCCGTAACCAGGTGAATGTGAAGGGAACTGGAATTGGTCCCTGAAATAGGCTTTGTTGGATTCCAATTTGAAACAGTTCCTTTGACCAATTTTCTTCAGTCGCAAGCATTCGATATATTTTAGGAAATCTTGGTGATCAAAAGTTGTAGACACTATAAATCGAAGAGAGAAAATATTTTTATTTGTTGATTACTGGAATTGTAGGATCCAATAGAAAACTTCAAGGGTTATATACATATCCCCTGTCTTTGGTTAGAATTGCTTGGATGCCGCATCTTGCATTTTGATGATTGTTTTTTTAATCTATTTGTTTTTTATATTTTTAAAAAAGTTAATTTTTTTATTTTTTTAAATTAATTTTTTTATGCTTTCAAATTATTTTTATGTATTAATATAAAAAATAATATTTTATTTTTCAAAAAAATTAATCCGAGTAGTAGGTGGATTCACTGTTTTGTCATTTTTTAGATTGTAAAACTATTCTTTCTCCATTTATAAGTTTAGGTGTGAATATCTTATCCAATACTCAATTAGAAACAAATTCAATTTAGATACATTAAAAGGTTGATCCAAAGATTTCTTAACCATTAAAATAATTAATAATAATACTTCGAATATTAAGAATACTTCGAATAAAAGTTGATGAAAATAAAATTTGAAGACTGTGATGTAAAAACATAAAATCACAGGAATTAAATAATGTAAAAGTCAAAAACTTCAGGGACCGAAAGTAAATTTTACTCGCAAAAAATGCAATCCACGGTATTTTGTATTTTGGTGAATAGTACAAAACACTGTGAATTTGCCCCCAATCTTTTAGTTTTGTTTATAGTGTAATGAGAGGAAATTTTTATTTTCTTGTTTACCAGAAACATGCATGAATAAAAACTTTAAGAAATAGCCGGACAAAGCTAGTGCGAATATATATAAATTAAAAAATTTTATTAATGAAAAAACTTAACCTGGGTAGCAAATGAGTTTAATTATGATGTCATAATTCTAATTTTTGTAGGAGACTGGGAGAGAAACAGATGTTTAAAAAATGAATGAGTACTTTAGTGCGAATAACCTACTTGAATTATATTTATTTTTACATTTTAAAAAGTGTTTTTTAAAAAAATATTTTTTTATTTTAAATTATTATTTTTTGATGTTTTCAAATCATTTTAATGTGCTAATTTTAAAAATAATTTTTTTAAAAAAATAATAAAATATTATTTTAATGTATTTCCAAATAAAATACATTTTAAAAAGCAACTATTGTCACAATATCAAATATAATTTAAATTAATAAAGAATTTAAGCTTTGTTTGATCCACAAGTTAACTGAAAGAATTTGATGTAGAATATACTCAATAAAAAATTTAGATATTTATATTTTATTATTGAGTTTTGGATGTCATATGGATATCTATTTTACAAATATTATTTATTATTGAACATATATGTATATATATAATTAATGCAATATATATCTCGGGTTAGCTTATTGCAATTTAAGATAAATATTTTGTTATTATGTTAGTACTTAGTTTT
>Ga0325403_1000492_pt1 | contig 27831 bp, 7 predicted proteins | sample PopdelMetagenome_19_FD_205665 | JGI IMG/M metagenome (GOLD analysis project Ga0325403, IMG submission 205665) | Populus deltoides microbial communities from Bellville, Georgia, United States - Xylem-PdKOR-R4 | ecosystem: Host-associated > Plants > Phyllosphere > Stem > Wood/Secondary xylem... | reverse complement strand
CTCGCGACCGTATAAGGACATCCCACGGGTTGAGCAGGTAAATGGTTTCCACATTTTTTTCTTTGTATAATGTTAATGTTTTAAAATGACTTGTTTAGGGATGATATATTATTGCGTTGTGATGAATGTTAAGCCGACTATGAAATGGTTATTGAATTGTTGATGAATGTAAAACCAATTATGAAATGTTGATTGAGTTGTCGATGAATGTTAAACCGACTATGGAATGTTGATTGAGTTGTTAACAAATGTTAAACTGATTACGAAATGTTAGTTGAGTTGTTGATAAATGTTAAACCGATTATGAAATATTGATTGAGTTGTCAATGAATGTTAAATCGACTATAGAATGCTGATTGATTTGTTAACGAATGTTAAACCGGTTACGAAATGTTGGTTAAGTTGTTGATGAATGTTAAACCTATTATGAAATGTTGATTGAGTTATTGAATAACTTTAGCTAATAGCATCCGAGATGAATGACTAGGTTATGATTAATGATTAGCCTAATGGCATCCGAGATGGATGTCGAGTTGTGATTGATGATTAGCTTCAGCCAATGGCATCCGAGATGGATGAGCGCGATGCGTTTGATGATTAGCTTCGGCTAATGGCATCCTAAGAGGATGGTCAAGTTACGTTGATGATTAGCTTCGGCTAATGACATCCTAGATGAACGGTCGGGTTGTATTGATGATTAGTCTCGGTGAATGGCATCCTAAAGGGATGATTGGGTTGAATATGATGATTAGTTTAGGCTAATAGCATCCTAGATAGATGGCCAAGTTGATTATGATGATTAGTTTCGGCTAATAGTATCTGTAAGAGATGACGTGTTTGATTTTGAGATTCATTTTGGTTAATGGCATCCGAGATAAATGATCGAGATTAGATGTTGCGATTAGCTATAGCTAAAAGCATTCAAGGTGGATAAACAGGTTAACGTGAAGTGATTAACCCCGACCGATGATTAAACTTCGACCCCACAACTCCTATGGAGAGGTTGGGGCATATGAGTGAGAATAATATATTTAGCGAAATAATAAGGATTGTACAATGCATATGAGAAGTAAATGAAATAATGTACTCATTTTCAGTTGATAATGAAAAGTAACAATAACGTCTTTTTAATTGTTTATTAATATGTTTAGATTATTTACAATCTTTGTATCCTTATTGTTTTTGTAACAGCGACATCACACAATCAAGGTGCGTAGGAAAGCTTGTTCCACGAGCTCTCATACTTTCAAAATATGCTATGTAATAGTATGTTTTAGGTGTTATGTGTTTGATAAGAACGAATGAATTAGTTGAATATTTGCCATTCGAAAATTTTGTAAAGACTTGTATTGAAAATTATAATAGAATACAGATGTGAAAGTACAATCTTGTAAACATGATGTGGTGAATGGATATATGTGATATTCTTTTTTATGAGAATGTTCTATTATGAAATCCCATGAGTATTACACTATACTATGAGATGAATTCTGTTACAATAAACCCTAAATATCGTTGCAAGAATATGTATTGTCACTTTTATGGGATGTTGATTTAATTTACCCTATATGGGTTGTGCCTTGCTAATAAATAAAATGTATTTATAAATTCACAGAATGATATTGTGAAAAGTATCAAGAACCTAATGACTTACAAAAAACAAAATTCCATCGATTTTGGCTATGAAAAAGTCGGGTTGTTACATTCTAGTTCATTACGTAACCATATACATTCCATAATCTCTTCAAGTTTATCACAAGGTTATCAAACAATACACAATCAAGTCTCAAAATATACAATTCCTAAAAGTTCTCCTAATCATTATTCCATGGCCGAACATAGTGTTGTTAACAATCATGCATTCCATATTCCTAATTGTATTATTCTAATTCATCAACACAAATTAATAGCAAATCCACATTACGCAAGAGTTTCATTTCCACCTTATATCTTGTTTCTTTAAGGGTGTTCACCATACAAAGTTTTCTTTCATGGTTTTTCCTCTTGGCTGGACATTATAGTCTGTTTTTTTTTTCTAATTTACACATGCAATTCATCATTTATATCAAAAGTATGTTCACAATAACATGTTATAATCACATTTGTTCATCAATCACATAAGCAAAAATCAAGGCATTAACATAATATAATTTTTATTTCAGCTCAAACATGTTTCTAAATGTTTAACAAGATCACAATCTATACATTCCATCACTTCATTTCATATTCTTTTCTTTCTTTCGATTTGGCCGGCCTTTAATTAGGGTTTGCTCATCCATATACATCATTTTTTTCTAATAAATATTCTAAAATTGTGTCCCCTTCATTCCCTATTCTTCTTCAACCTTCTCATTTAGCTTTTGTGAATTTACAAGTATAAAAACCCTAAGTCTTTCACTTTGAGGTTTCTCCCTCTCCCTTATCTTGAAATCATAAAGCAATAAACAAGGGAGTGATATTACTCATCCTCTAGGTTTTTCTCTCCTTCTACTGCTATTCCAGTCGGCCCTCTATATTCTTCCTCCTTTTGTGTTTTCGATTCTCCTTCCTTTCTCTAATTCTCCTTTCACTCAACCCTTAGCCTATTTTTTTTTTTTAAAGAATTTTGGCCCATTCCCTTCTATTTTCTTATTCTAATTAATTATTTTTAAAGATTTCTTCAAATAAGACCATCAAGATAATAGTTATAAAATTTTCCTATCTTGGCATAACTTTTAAATAAGATTATAGTTTTTTATGGTAATATTAAAAATTATTTCATGAATGATTATATATAAATCTAACATCCTAATTTTTTTAGAAAAATCAACATGGAATATCCAGTGAGAATAAAATATTTTATTTTTATTTTTTCATTGTTATTTTTTATATATTTTTATCAAATCAATCATTCTTTTATTTTCTTATAATGTCTCATAAAAATATAAAGTTATTCTTTTTTTTGTTTTGTTTTTATAAAAACCATGATAAGTTTTTATTTAAAACACTATTGTTCTTATATATATATATATATATATATATATATATATATATATATATATCTATATATATATATATTAAAAAAAAGACATGTTTTAGAATTGTTATGAATTATTATATAAAAAAATGAAATTTGGATTGAAAAATACATTTTTATTCAATAATATAAATCATTAGAATTCTTATAAATGTATATTTTCATTATCATAAAATTATATAAAAATAGGTTTTGAATATGATCCAACAATGTTTTGTCTTTTTAATTTTTTAAGTCGTTAATTATTTTTTTAATTTTTTAATTAATATCTTCTCTTTAATTTTTATTTTTTTTGTTTAATTGTTTTTTTGAAGTAGTAATAATTCTTTTGGTGGCTTCTATAATCTCATAATACCTCCAATAGATTATTATAATTTATCCTTTTTTTATTAAATTTAAGATAAATTAATTTTATTTGTATTAAGTATTTATAATAATGAAAATCATATAAACTTTCTTTTCTTAGGTTTAAAATTAACTCGAAACACTACCCTAACTCAAAGACATTGACTAGTGTAAACTATTTCAAACTCTGAGGTCACTTACAACACTTGTATAAAGAGGGAGAAAACAGCCTTGTTGCAGAACTATTGTTCTAACTCAGCTCTTTGGAGTTTTTAAGTTTTACCCCTATGTTATCAACGGTCAAGTACACTATTATTATGAAATCTAGAGGTCCACAGGGAAATTTGGGTCAATCTGTTTCAGAAACTTGTTAGAGAATCTACCTATTTTTCGGCCATATATTTAGGGATAATGGAGTGTTTATGAGTGTTTTTTATTTGAAAATACATTAAAATAATATTTTTATTGTTTTTTAAAAATTATTTTTAATATCAATGCATCAAAATAATCTAAAAAAACCAAAAAAATATTAATCTAAAGCAAATAAAAAATAAAAAAAATTAATATTTTTAAAAGCGTTTTTAAAACACAAAAACAAACAGGGCATTAATCCAAACTCAATAGATATCGACCTGACTCGACCTGAATGAATGAATATTTTTTGAACCCGATGAATAATGGGTAAAGTATGGATATTATTAAACCCGATCTAAAAATCACCCGAACTTAACTTGAGATATATATTTACTAGATAAATGGCTCAGGCTACGCTGCGAGCCATGTTAGTTTTTTTGCCAACGTACAAAAGCATATTCATGTGATATTAACGTTTTAAAAGTAGTAAGAAAAATCTAAGAATTTGGTAACTGAAAAGGTCGCATTTTTTATTAGAGAAATGATCTAAAAAGCAAACAAAAACAAAATACCATGAGTCGAGCATCTCATGCTTACTCTCACATAATTAATTTAATTTAACTAAAAATAAAATATCTTTTGAAAAAGCTAGATTCAACAAAGGCCAAAAAACATTTCGAGTTAACCCTTGTTACTTTCGAAACCACAGAAAAATCCAATAAAAAGCGAACAAAAAAAAATATTGATTGATGAAATTAAAAAAAAAATTAAACATAAAAAGGAAGAAAAAAACCAAGCAAGCATAAGTAAACTTTGTAAACCCGGGTTAATCTCTTAAACTTATGACCCGTTAAATTATAGACATTAACTAAATTAATAAGCTCAACATTCGTCCAATTAAATGTTAGATGATGAAATCAATTAATTGAATTAATTAAAAAAACTAAATTCCTTTAAAAAAAAGCTAAATTTAACAAATACCAAAAAAACCTAAGGCAACCCTTGTTATTAAAAAAAAATCTCATAAAAAGAGAATAAGATAAATGTTGGAAAATGAAATCACAAAAAAAAACTTAAAAAATAAAAAAAAATCAAGTAAGTCCGAGTAAACATTTTAAACTCAAGTTAAACTCTCAAACCCACAATCTATTAAATTCTTGATTTGAACTCAACTTAGAAACTCAACACTTGAAGAATTAAATGTTAGAGGATGAGATCTATTAATTTAATTTAATTTTAAAAAAAAATTCTTTACAAAGCTAAATTTAATAAAGGTCAAAGAAATTAAGGCAACCTGTGTTATTTTCAAAATGACTAAAAAATCTCATGCAAAGTGAATAAGAAAAATAAAAAAAGATGGAGGATGAAAATTATAAACAAATAAATAGTTAATTAATTTAAAAAACTAAAAATTCATTAAGTTGTAAGACTCTTGATTTAGAAGTCAACTCTAACTAGACGAACACTACATTAACAATAATTAACTTGTGAATAAGTTTAAAAAATAATTTAGGCAAATAATGGTATATATAAAATAAATTTAAGAAAAAATATATAGAAAATATAATTTTTTATTGAAAAAGATATAGTAAGGGTGATTTTTATCTTTTCTTGAACTTATTTAAATTTTAAAAAGTAGTTTATATCTTAAAATTTTTCTTTAAATAACTAAGTAAAGACACAATTTTCCATATATTCTATTTTATGTTGGGGTAATATGCTAATTATATTTAAGATTGTAATAAATAAATGTGGATATGTTTAAGTTTTATTTTTAGGATTATAGTAGAATTTAAATTTGGTTTTAATTACGAATATACATTTTTATAATATTATATTGCCAAAAATACGTGCGGATGTAAAACTCATCAAATCAAATACAATGATATAATACCCAAAAATTTTGAAATTCTTTTACTTTACCATAGAATTATTTGGAACAAAAAACTTCAAGTTACAAAAGGGCTGATTAAAAACAAAATTTATTGGAAACACAAAAAAAAAAACCCGCGAAAGTGAAAAGAAAGTCGATGCAAAAATTGCGAGCCTTAAGAAATAATAATGGAAAACTAATGGGTAAACCGAAAGATGATGGATGAGTGGCCCATAATGAAATTGGACTGAGACCAGCCATGGACAAAATCAATCAACCCTCTCCTGACCCCTTCGGCACTTTCCACCGAGAAACCACTGTACTCAAAGAGTAATAGAAAAACGAAATGGCATGTGCGAGTGGCAGCAGCACCAGTTTACTAATATTGTTGAACCAGTCTAGGCTCGGTCCTCAAAGCCAAAAGGGTCAACAACGTATCGACTCATCTATATCTTTTGGTGCTTCTCTTCCTTTTTCAAGTGCAAGAAGAAGAACGAAGGTGGGCTTGAGGCGTATGGCAAAACCAATAGTAAAAGCAGAGACCTTGACTATTGAGAAGTCTGGAATTAAGGTTGTTAGGAATCCTCCGGAGTCCAAACTTACTGAACTTGGTGTCCGCAAGTGGCCCAAGTAAGTAACTCTAAAGCCCTCGATCTGTTTCCATATCTTTGTTTTTGAATTTGCAGCTAAAGTTTTAGTTGTTGTTTTGCTTTCATCGCTACGTTTTCTGTAACGGGTGTATGTACCATTTTTTTGTATAATTATCCATTAACTTTATGTATGAGAAGTAAAAGTTTCAGATTTAGGAAAGAGTAGAATGTCCAAACTATATTATCCATGAAACTTATTTATACGTAAAATTATGTACCAATTTGATGTTAAAAAGAGGTGTAGGCTTGCAGTTTCTTGTTTAAATCTAGATCTATAATTGATAGCATTTAACACTTCCAATGAATGGTTCAATGATATTGTTTGGTTCATTGTTCTTCAACTGCGCATTTGTTTTAAATCAAAGCAATAATCTTGGAGATGTGGCGGGGAATTATGGTGTTTTTGAAACTTGATCCCCAGCAATACACTTGTGCAAAGAAAATGATCGCTCAATGTCAAAAAAAAAAAGAAGAAGAAGAAAAGGAAGGTGATCGATGCGCATTATGTGTGAAAGGAACAAGCTTTGCTTCCGAAAGCTAGCCCCTTTAAAGAAGCAAGTTTGTCTCTTGAATTGTTCATTTAAGTCTAGTGTTCACTTTGGAGTGCTGTTAGGCAAATCCCATCACATATAAACTTTGAGGGGCCCTTAAAAACTAACGAAATGACCAAAGAATTTACCTAAACTGTGAGTCGGCCATGCCCCTGTTCTTTGTTTTTCCTTGGGGCATGGCAAGGTTTCTGTCTGTTCAAATTCCAATTTCCTGGATTGCTATCTTTTGCTAACGGAAGCCATCCAAGTTTATTGGATACTTGTTCTCATATATAAGATTAATCTTGCTTTTAGGAGTGATCCCACCTTCTGCACCCTCAATATCTTGAGAACCAACCTCACTTGTACTGCTTGCTTCTTTTTCTAAGTGGCCATTCTCAAAACTGATCCCTCTGAGCTGGGAAGATGATTGGATCGTTTAGTGTTTGGATGTTGGTTTTCCTGGAATCTTGTGAATTTTTTTATTGTATGTTCTGCATAAACCTGAATCTCTGCGTGTATGGAAGCTTTGATTGGATTTTCCCATTCCTATGTTTTCTTTTTCTGGAGCAATTAAATGTGATGTAAGTACACACTCTGTCACGCATGCTTACACACCATTATGCACTTGGCTTGTGTTGGGAACCTTTCATGTGGTTAAAAGCTATGAAGTAGTTTATATTTTAATTTTAGATCTTTAGAACATTGTGCTTGTGCTTTTTAGTTTAAGATGAATACTCTAAAGAACTTTGGAATTTGATGAGTTGCACATACTGAAAGAAGAGGGGAGAAAAAAGGAAAAGGAGGTTTTCCACGTATCAATAGAAATTCCTACATTTGGATGTTGATTGTGTACAATTTTTTACAGGTGGGGTTGTCCTCCTAGCAAATTTCCATGGACATATTCTGCCAAAGAGACATGCTATCTTCTGGAAGGCAAAGTAAAGGTGTATCCTGATGGGGCAGAAGAGCCTGTTGAGATTGCTGCCGGTGATTTGGTTGAGTTCCCAAAAGGAATGAGCTGCACTTGGGATGTTGCAGTTGGTGTCGACAAGCACTATAACTTTGAGTAATAATCTCTTCAAGTCTATGCAGCTTAGTTCAGTTTGTGGCTCCTCCTTCTCCGATTAATATATTTGTAAACTACATAATTTTTGCCAACGAGCCATAGCGCAACTGGTATTATTTCCCCCTTCTCATAAAATGTCTCAAGTACAAACATCTATATATAATAATAATAATAATCATAATTTCAAAATAAATTAAAAGTTATGGTGATTTTACTTGTACCGTTGTACTGTACACTCTCTTCATTTTCAACGTGGATTGTAGGGGTTTTTTTTTTTTCTCTTCTTTTATTGCATCCTTGCAATCAAACTTCTTTTATTGCATCCTTGCATGTGTTGTTTTGTGGTGTGTTTTTTAAGTTTATTATTTCTTCTATTTAAATGATCTTGAGGATTAAAGGTTTTTATTAGATTTTCAAACTTGATTAGAGGACAATTTAATAAGATAAAGTTTTCATTTTAAGCATAAATACACAATTAATAGGAAAAAAAAAACCAAAGTAAAAAAAAGAAAAAAAATTGCATGTATTTTTTAAAATTTGGGCGAAAAAATTTAGTTATGTCCATATATTCTCTATTGACTTCTTTTTTAGTTTGTGGTCTAAAATTTTATTTTGCTTATATTTCAATCCTTAAATTTGAGACATGATTGAGTCCTTGAAAAATAAAGGAAGAAAGGGAAAATTGTTGGTTGGATATATTTTGGCAACAAAATATGTTGATATTGTTGTCAATAGATTTTATTTGATGAGGGGAATTTTATTTAGGTATTTTTAAGTATTTTGCTAGAAAACGTTGATCGAGAGTAGGTATTCTTTTTATCAATCAAAGGTTGATTTGAGATTATATAATTTTTTTTTTCTCGAGATGTTTTTTTGTGTTTTTAGGTGAAAATAACTTTAAAATAAATTTTTTAGTACAAGAAGTTTTTTTGATGAACAGTAACCGTCTATAAGTCCACCAGTAAAATTTATCCTGGCAAATTCAATGTCTAACCATAGACAAATATTTTGTTAATAAATTAAAAAATTCTAGTTATGCAATGGGATATCAAGGTCATTGAATGTACTAGTTTTAAAATGGTTTGGCTCAAAGATTAGGGTGAACAATGGCTCGAAAGGTGTGAACTCGACCAGGCTCCATAAGATTATTTGAGAAAGATGAACGGCATACAAATGACATATTTTTTTTAACACAATCAAAATGACATTATTTCTCTTTATTGCCCATTATTTTACTCAAAACACATTGTTTCATTAAAGATTTTAACCCTAAGTTTATTAAGGTTTTCAATATTTTCCAATTCAATTTTGGTCTCCCATCTCTTGAAACTCCATTACTAAACCCTCAATTAGTTTCATCCTTGGAAATCATCTCAACCATACCCCCCCCTTTAATTTTTAATTGGACCCTTAGCTTTTGGCGCTTTTTACACTTTAGTCGTTGGTTTTATAATTTTTCTATTTTGTCCTTGAACTTTTAATTCTTGTAATTTTGACCTGAAGTGACTCTTAAACTTTGATTTTCTTCGATTGTAACCCTGATGGAATTGATTAAGCCAAACCAAAGTTTAATTGGGTTCTAGAACTTTCAATTTTGGTTAAATTGAATTCCAAACTTGATTTTTCTTCCAATTAAACCTGCAACTAAGCCAATCAAGAATATCAAAAGTTTCGGTTCAGCAAGCTTGTCTTGCTTTTGTTTTGGTCCAGGGACATTGTTCCCTTTTCCTTGTATTGCTGGTCTCTAGCTTCTTTTTGATCTATACAATTCTTACATTTGATCAAAAAAAAATATCAAAAGTTCAATTAAGTCCTAAGTTTTATAAATTCATCATAATCTTCAACATTTTTCCACAACTAAGCCCTAATCTTCAATGTTCTTCTCTAGTTAAGCCTTCTATTGGTATAATTGAATTCCTAAACTTCTCAATTTCATCTAATTTGTGTGATTAAGTCCCGCTTCAATCAATTTTTTCCACCTTCAAACTGCTTATCCATTTGTTACCCTAAAATATATATTTTAAAATTTTTATCTTTTTACTTTTTAAAAAAAAAATTACCTTCAAACTAGAGTTTTTTAGCCATTTTATGCTTTTCAATCTTTTCTTGGTTTTCTTATAACCCTTTGGGTTTGTTTAGAACTACATGTGATAAGACGAGCTTTATTTATTAATGATGCATATTAACACATATTGCTTGTGATAGGAGGAACATAATTTTATTTGGTATATTTATCTATTTATTGCTTGTTATTGTTTGTCATCATCAAAACAAGAAGATTATTAGCCTTGAGATCTTTAATCACATATGGCTTATTTGTTTTGATGATAACAACAATTAATTGATTTAATATGCTTGTCCAAGAATTTAATGTTGTAGGGATTTCTACATCTCGTTTGAATGTTATATAAACTCCTTGGATGCTATATAGGCTTGAAGATGTCTAAGCTTAATATATATGTAATCAAATCTTTATGGAATTAAATTTGGTATCACAAAAATAATTTTCGTCCTTAAATATTTTATTTTCAAATTCTCATATAAAAATATTTTCATTTCCAAAATTAATACATAGTGAAAAATATGTCCTTGCACTTTTTTATCACACTAAAAGTTTTATATCTATTTTGGAACAAGTTTACTAAACACTCGAGAGCTATTTTAGCTAAGATGCAAACTCATTTTTTTAGCATCCTTTAGCAATAATTCTTTTCTTCCTAAAAATACCTTATAATTGTTGTTCAATGATTAAGACAACTTAACATTTAAGAGGGGCATGAATTAGGTGTATCATTAATTTCTACAAATAACACAAATTACTTCAAATAAACACAATAATCAACAATATAATTAAAGTGTTTAAAGTAAATAGATAAGGGAGAGTATGAAAACTTGTTTTTAACATGGTTTGACAAACCTACATCCACATCTCAAATACTAACTCGTACTTCAGTATTGTATTCCTTCACTAGTCCTAGTTCAAGACTACAATAGCCATTTGATGAATCCACACCAAGATTTTTACACCACTTGAAGATATGTCATTTTCAAGATTTTTTTTCACTTGAAGATGTACCCTCTTCAAGATCTTTCCTTGGTAAAAGTACTTTACCAATACCAAGAGTTTTTACCTAACTCTCAAAAGTTTATAAGAGTGATTTTGGTATCACAACTAAGTCTCTCAATAGAGTGGATAATACACTTGAAAGTTCTAATATATTTATATCTCATAAGATAACACTTACAGGGTTTGAAGGTGTTTAAGTATAGTGAGAATAAGATTGAATACTTTTGTGCTAGATTATGAAGGTTTAATAGCATCAATTAGAGTAATTGATGATTTTGAAGTGTTTTTACTCTTCCAATAGATAATATATGTTTGGAATACCTCTTTGATTTTGCAATTATGTAAGCTACATATATGTTTCTAAAAAAATATAGTCATTAATAACTGTTATAATCCCATTAACAACTGAAATGGTCTACCGGTTTAGATTAGTCAAGCTAATTAATTGACCAGTTTCTAAAGAATTTTCAAGTGTTCATCACTAATGAATAAGCGGTCAACTAGTTTATTTGGTCATATCAAACGGTCAACTAGTATCTATAAAATTCTAGTTTTAACGGATTAATCTTAGTGAATTCTTAGAACTGTCTATCTTATATTATATCATATTATTTATCAATTCTTTAAAACATGCAAAGTGAAGTGTGTGAGTTCATTTTAATTATGTTATCAAGTATAATATAAAGATTAAGATGAGCACTAGAATGAACACTTAATTTAAGTCTTCACTTTGCTTTCTTCTTGGACTTTTTGATTGATTTTTTTCATGAAATTCATCATGTTTGTTGATATGTTCTTCGTATAAAACTTGTTTAAAACTTATTCTCAACCAAGCATATTATTAGTATATTTTCATTTTATTGTTTTCATTAATATATATATAAAAATATGAATGTGTGACGTTAAATATCAAGAATTTCTTCTCCCTTTTCCTCTGATTAATAATGGCTAGGAATGGGGTTTTCCTATAAATAATCAATTGATTTCATGAAAGATCTCTCTTCACTTTTCAATATCTTTATATCTTACATCTTGATGCTTTGGATTTCTCTTATTCAAAAAAGCTTTAATCATTCTTTTGAAAAAACTTTAAATCTTAATTGCATCAAAATCTCTCTTTCATCTTTTTGAGTTATGTTACATTTCCATATATACATGAGCTTCATCTTTGTAATCTTTTCTTGAGTAAGGTGTGATTATTCTCTTGTTAGAGATATATCATTTATGAAAATATAAGTGGCACTTAAAATCACTTTGTTATTTATTTGGTTATAAGCTAGATAGAGGTTCTAGTCTTTTCCTTAAGAAAGATTGTTAAGTTAGATTTAATCATTAGCATGTAAAATGATTGGTTTTGAATCATGAACCCATAACAAGATTATGATAAAAGTTTGGTTCCCAAGCCCGCAAAAGAATTGGGTTTAAATCTTGAACTGGAAAAAGATTGTGTAATTGTTAAGGTCTCTCCCTTTAAAAGTATTTTGTGTAATAGTGAATACTTGAATAAATATTCGAGGAGTAGAGAAGGAGGGTGTCCAAACCACTATAAAAATCAGTGTGTTTATCTCTCTCAATCTATCTCAATTTACTTGTGCTTTGATTAATTGTTCTTGTTGTCGAATTTAAAAAGATAAAATTATTTTTAAATATTGTGTGAATTTTAGCATTTTTAAAGTAATTGAGAAATTTTTTAAAAAAGTGTTAGAATCTTATATAAAGCCTTAATTCATCCCTTCTTTTAGGCTTTTTAAGTCTTTTAGATTTTCCAGCCACCTTTCCAGTGGTTGAAAATTAAGCATGTAAATGATACGTCATTTGTTATATTTTCTAAAATCAATATTCATTCATCCTTTTTAAAATTAAAATAAAATAGACCAAGTCGCGATGGTCGACCTGACAAGTTTTTGATGGACTAGGAGCAATAGGCCACCCAGACATGCATGCCTAGGATTTTTTTTAATATTTTTTATTTAGTTTAAATTTATTTTTAAAAATTTATTTTTAAATATATTAATTATATTATATTATTTATTTCTTTTATTAATTAAGAATATCATTTATGTTTTAGATATTATTTTATTAAAAATCATTTAATTTTTAATTTGTTTTCAAATAAGATTATAGTTGTTTTTTTATAAAATTAGCAAACATTTGTTTTTTATTGCCAATCTTGATCATATTTGTTTTTAAAATTTTATTTGATTGCTTTTCTGCAAGTATCTGTTTTTTTGATATAATTAAACCAAGAATTGTTTCAAAAAGATGAAGTTATTAATATAATTGGATCCATAACTTAAATCATCGGTTTTGCAGTTTAGCTAAAGTTGACCTAGGACAGTTTAAGAAGTCATTGTCTCAATATTTTTTTGAAAAAATTATATCATTTTGAAATCTTTTTAAGCTAGAAATTCCATATATCTAATTTTAACAAGTGGATCTATTTCTTTTTCCACATTCCTTCCCATAATTGAAGTAATGATGAAAAAGAAAGAAGAAAATCAACAAATTTGATAGTACAATAACAATTTTTGTTATCTTCAAAAGAAGATTACATGAATAATCACTCCACCAACAAACTTCACTTTAAATCAAGATAGTCAATTTTATTCTGTTGGCGTTTTGTTTTTCTTATTGGAATAATTAATTTTGATTCTATAGCATTTCAACGTTTTATTTCAGGATCATGAATTATATATGTATTTGTATTTCAACATACATGATTTCATTTCAAATCTAAAAATAAATTAATTCAAATTATACAACACAATCATAATATAAAGCATCTAAACATAATTTTAAAATTTAAAGCATTTTTAAATAGTCGAGATTAAAGAGAATTGTAACCTAAAGTAATTTAACTTTGACTAATGCAAACTTTTGATACTTTATAGTATGATTGCTAAATTTTTCCCCCCATGCAACTAATTAATATAAAAATTCAATAAATTCAAATGTTATAGATACAAAAACAGAATTTATATTTAAAAATACAAGCAATAAAAGTTATTACCTGATTTAACTTATCTTTAACGAATTGTTGCTACATTGAAATGTAAAATGTTGCCTTATATTTTCCAAGTAATTAACTTATATTTCAAGCAATGCTCATTTATGGTTAACTTAAATTTATTTATTGGCTCAGATAATCAAGAAGAATCATGTAGCTGATGGACTAAGTTGTATTGTGTCCTTTCCTTCAGCTAGACAGGAAAAAGGTTCTTTGGATATCTATTTCTTTGGATAGGTCATTAGGTAGAGCCTAGAAGATTCTTTAATGTATGTTTGGATGAGAGGTAAATTATGTTTTTTTTTGGATAAAAAACATGTTTTTTTAACTTTTAGATATATGGTTTGTACTTAAAAGATGTTGTACCTTTGAAAACAAATCACCACATCTTCAAGCCAAATACACTTTAGTCTTTTTATCTTACTCAATTAATAATAAAATCATATTTTAGTTTTATTAAACTTTTATCTAAAACAAAACGAATAAAATAAACCTGGAATATGTGGATCGAAATTTAAAAGAAAAATTCAGAATGATCTAAGATATGAACATGATGGAATTTATTTTAATTTTTTTAAAATAACATGAGACATACTTGCTATTTCAACCAAAACAGAATGAATAAATCAAGTGATTTTGCTGATTTTGAAGTAACTTCAAAGAACTTTACAGCTCTTTAGGCTATTCTACGATGACATGTTAGTGCAAATGGATTGGGGTAACAAGAACTAAAAAAATGAAAGCAGAATCACCAAAAATCACAGCAATGTTTTGTGAGACGTTACTGCAGGATCAGAAACTATCTATCCATCAGGGTAGCCCCAAATTAAAACAAAACTTGATAGTGGTCCGTCCAATTTGACTACCCACAGAGGAGGAGAAAAGGAAAACACATAAGCAGACTATGAAATATAACCTTGACACATCATTTTTTTATTAAAAGTTGAATCAATCATTAGAAATAAAATTAGGTCACAAATTAAAATACATTTTGGAAAAATAAAATTTCATAAAAATTCTCATAAAATCGAGAATGAAGTATTCATTATGTATATGCTAGATCATGAATTAGTATCTCCATCCAATCTCCAAAAAAATCCTAATTATTTTGATTTTTTTTTTTTGAAATGAAATATTTACATAATCTTATAAATAGGATTAAATTTTATTTCATTGTATTTTTTTTTATGCAAGTCTTCAAGAAAGCTTAATTGATCCATAATTTATATTTCATCTTTCGTTTAGTTTTTTGTTTGTTTCGCAAAATATAGTGATTAATTCAAATTCTTTCTTTTTCTATTGATTCTTTTCCGAAACAGACAATATTAGTATGGTTCAACATACTATGACTTCATCCATAGAACATCTCAACATTGATGCCATCTCTATCAGCATCGTACGGGTTCAAATCACCAGCAAAATACATGAAATGGAGAACCGTTGTGAAGACTGCGTGCATCACTCCAACACTGTTTGGCGTATTTAGACTCAACATTGAGCTTAATAATAAACACAACAAAATCTTGATTCTCACAAGTTTTGATACTTGCTAGAGAGAAAGCATAGTGAAAACAGAAGACCAGAGCCATGAAAATCGAAGTGCACAAATATGAATCCCACACTCTCAAATTATTAGCTTAGGGGGCAGGAAGGAGGTGATAAAACAGAACATAGCATCAACTAGGGCCACGAATCCTGGCAGGGGAGGATCCTTTGGTGCATCTTGAACTGACATTCATGGAACACCAACTTATTAGACTGGGGGCCTAACCCCCTGTCAAAATGACAGAATTTCCAGGTAAAGGAACACCAGTTTTCATTTAACCATACCTCTTACAAACACAAGGTCAAACGCTTTAGACTTCAAGCTCCTTTGCCGGTAGAAGCCGTACCTGACATCATGCCAGAACGTCTTATATCAAAGGAATAATTACCTCTTGGGATGAGCATTGACTCATCTTACCAGTTCTTGGCTTGATTAGGGCATTAGGCACCTTCAAAATCTTCTTCTGTGTCCATGCACAGCTACTGAAAATAGAAACATGACAGAAATCCAACCTCCATGGAGTTATCCACGACAAGTTCTCTGCAAGGCAAGTTAGTGCACATGATGAAATCATAATTCATAGCTCCACTAGATGGCCTGGATTTTAGATTCCTCTGGAGCATGGCCAGCGGGGAGTGAAAGGAGATGCGTATGTGGAAACACGAAATAAAATTGAAAATTGACAAATTAGGTCTCCTTAAAGAGAATGAATAGAACTTTTGTACAATGTCCTACGTATTTTCCTCATTTACTTTTCCTATTATCCAATTAACTTTTCAACCAGAAACTATGCTGTTTTACAAGGGATTATTACATCCAATCATGAATTTGATTTTTACAAATAAAAAGAGGAATTGTAAATTTAAGTTAACAGTTATCTTTGTAGTAGTGCTACATGCTCATTGCTCTTGATGAAACCTCTGATTCAGTGTCCTGCAACTCCCCATCAGCTGCCTCAACAGTGTCCTATAACATAAATAAGAAATGCTCAATTAGTAGTCTTTTACAGTACAAAAACACATGTCAACCAGAATAATCCCAAATAATATAGATTAAAAACTAAGCAATAATTTGTCTGATAAAGTCCATTGTTCAACAGGCAAAATACTATTCAAAAGAAAACCAAGGAAGCTGGTGATTAAATGTATGAAGGGTGGTTAGAAGTGACTTTCAACCAACAGATTCTACTCAGTCAGTTCCTGTCACAATAATGATTTATTAAATAACACAAAATAGTTCAGATAAAAGCATACCAATGGTCGTAGACTAATCTATAAATTGAAACCATACCACTAAATTCTTTACCTTATATTCTGCTAGGTAATGCTCCAATGCACCATCTCCACGCAGGATTTTCCCACCACTTCCAGGAGCATGCACTGAACCTACAGACTCCTCATCAATTACAACAGCATCTACTCTATCACTTCCTGTTTTGATGTCTGGGATCTGAAGCAAATAAGCAACAAAACCTTTAAATATGTCAATATCCATAATCAAATGCTTTATAGAGATGGTGGATAATATCTACTTATAAGCCTTGGGGAAACACATACCTCATACATGGCTTCAGTTAGAATGCTTTCAAGTATGGATCTTAAACCCCTGGCACCAGTATTCTTAGCCATTGCCTTTTTTGCAATTAGTCTTAGTGCCTTATCAGTAAAATGTAGCTTCACCTGGAATTATACAAGTGGTAAATAACCATTACACAAAAGTAATCAAATGAATTTAACTACTAAATGATCAGAGAGAGAGAGAGAGAGTCGTACGTTATTCATGCTAAACAACTTCTTATACTGTTTACCAAGGGCATTTCTCGGTTCCATGAGGACCTGTAAAGAGAAGCCCAGAAATTTACGTTAGCAAGAAAATGTTTTATAATGAAAACTATAATTTCAAATCCGGCCTGCTCATTTCTAGGAGAAACTAAGAATATTAAGTGCATTAAGCAAAATATATGATAAGCACAGATTGAGGTGTGCATTTGGAAGGGCAGGGGTGTTCTAATGTTTCCATTTTAATCAAACCAAAATGGGTGGTGAAATTTTACAAGCCAAAGAAAATTTCCCAAATATTAATGTCAGTCAGTAATTTCCTAGCTACAGAAATATATACTGCTATCTTAGAAAAGACACTCTTGAACTTCTTAGGGCGATGATGAAAATCAAAGTAAAAAAAAACGAGGCTTACTAACACAAACTAAATTAGCAAACTCGAGTGAGCTTAAAGAAATTTCTTTTCTTTTCAGTAAACTAGTAGTGTGAATAATTAGAGTTTGAATGTAACTGCTTCTCTTACATGTTTGTAACATCATAAATTCCTACATTCAGTTGCTAATTTATTCTCTCACATTCTGAATGGTTCCTAGTCATTCACAAACAGCCCAAAATGGGATGATAACAAATATAGACTGGCACAGGGCGTATTAAAATAAAAAATAAAAAACAAAAAAATTCCAGTATAACAGAGTATTACCTTAACAAGTTGATCCTCAGTTAGAGCTGCCAAACTAACTAGTATTGGAAAGCGTCCAATAAACTCCGGTATAAGGCCATAAGCAATAAGATCAGCACTCTCAACCTGACAATGCAAAATTTACTTTTCAAGTTTTAAGGAAAGGTTTCACCAGTAACTTCCTTCCATGCTTAACAACTAACATCATTAATTATGTTGAAAACTTGAAATATTACATAGAAAGGTAGAAACTCTATAAATATTAAACTCCCATTTCACTAACATAGGAAGGTCTTCATTCTTACAGATTCTAGCAAAGATGAAGTGATTGCAGCATTGGTTACTCCACCTGCTCTCATATTAGCACGCACAGGTGCTCCAAATCCAATTGATGAATCTTGTCGTCTGATAAAATGTCATGAAATATTTTCAGATTAGATACCCTGAAACAGAAAAAAACTATATTTGCAGATAATTACCTCTCTGAAATGGTCTTTTCAAGATCAACAAATGCTCCACCACATATAAAGAGGATATTTTTTGTATCTATCTGCAGAACATTTATATGAATTTATGATTAAATTTGGCAGCAGCAAGACAAAAATAGTTCCAATTCTCTGATTAGGATGATGGTGAATAATCCTCACAAGGCAACATCATTGCTGGTTATTATTAATTTTCTGAAATATGAATTAATAGGATGCTGCAAATACATAAGAGGTCCCAACCAAAAATCTAAGCAAGCATTTAATATCTTTCCAACTTGGGAGGAAAGAATATAAAAGAAATTATTCATGAGCTCAATGAAAGGAATGCATAAATAAAATGATGCTATGTTAGAAATCTGGAGTACAATAATGCTTAATCTGGTTCCAACAAAATAAAAGCTATCAGCAATCCAAAAATAAGAAGATTCTAGGATGAGCATTTCTCAAGCAGTAGACTCTACCTCATAAAGGACACATTGCATATGACAAAAAATTCAAGGACGAAAAGGAAAAGTAGAACCATTTTGAGACCATATACCTGTATGTTATCACCCCGAGGATGCTTCCTTGCCCCCTTCTCAGGAACATTTACTATCTGGAAACAGGAAGTTCTGCTTTAGCAATTTTATAACAAGTTTCACATTCTTGTATATGGAAACAGGAAGTTTTATAACAATTTTAATATCTCTGGGAAAAAAATCCAACCACTAAAGATTTTCATGTAAACCTCTGCAGCAAACTGTTCACAAAGTGCTGCAGCAACAGTAACTAAAATTTCAAAACAACAAAAATATGGTACAGGAAAACAATAATGAAAAATATGCAACACGCAAAGCCTATATGGCAACCTGTGTTTCACAAAAACCCATCAGTAAACTCACACTTGTACCTGCAGTTTGCAGATAACCACTATAAGAAAAACACTGTTAAATGTGGCAACTGAATCCTTGTCTTTTGTCACCTAAATTAAGTTTTTATGGGCAAGACTTATAGTGTAAAATGCAGATGAAAAATTCTTCTTAGTCAACTAAGAAAGTTACAACCATAGGACTTGCCATGTGCTAGGAATATTATAGAATTGCATGATGTCAGTAGCATAGCAAACTGTAAATGCCTGAATACCTGTCAACATATTAGAATTCATTTCTTTTTCAGGGGTACCAACTCCTCAATATAATGTAATCAGAGGGTTGCGAAGCATAAAAGATTTAGTTATCAGAAAGCAAAATCGTGCAATGCTGTTTTTTTTTTGTTTGTTTTTCACATCCAGAATAATAAATCATCTTTCTTAGCTTCGAAACAGAAGTGGAATATGATAAGCAAGAAGTTATACTGCCATGTCAAAGAAACCATGATAAGTTTTGATCACAAAAGTGATTTCGATAAAAATAATAATTTAAATTGTAAGCCAATGAAAGCAGTAAGTTGTTGACACAACAATTATATATAATATAATACTTGGTTCGGCTAACTTGTGCCCTTAGGGAACATGATAAAGCGTTGAATTCTCAATTTCCTAACCATTAGAGAATAGGTGATGGCATGAGGGATCTTTTAAAATTTTCGAATATAAATGGATACCTAAGAACACATTTTACTTTTCCTTGTTATCATCGAGTCTAAAAATATAGGTTCAAGGGAAAAAACATAACTCCCCATTACCCACTAACTTTGGTCCCAACATTCTAATTTTAGTCTGGTAATTCTACGTGGTTCTATAACTATCCCTTATTTAAATGTACATTATGTCTTTCTTTTTTCAATTAGTTAAGTAAAAACTACTCTTAATATAATTTAAAACATGGATTACAATACACACCACTTTGTTCTAATGCATGGCGCCTTTATAACACAACTTCAAAAAAATGAGCACACATCACGCATCACACCCTGTTATGTCTTTCCTTTTAAAATTATTAAGGAAGATGAGAATTGGCATAAAGAGAAATGGTAAATAATAGAGTTTAAGGTCATGGATTTTCTATGAAAAAAAAAATGAAGGATATGGATTTTTTAAATTTTGGGAAAGGATTAAAAAAAAAAAACCAACTGAAATTAATTGTATTCTGGCTAGTTATAGTAATTAAAACAGATTATATTCTGATTAGTTATAGTTAGGTATGATTTACAATGCAGTTGAGTAGGTTAAACTTTCAAAGAGCTTTTCCGTTCTAAAAATCAAGTAATCCATTCAACAAAGAAAAACAAACAAAGCAATGGAGACTTTTTGACCATTGTTAGAATCAAACTATCATCTCTTGAATTTGAAGAGTTGATCTCAAATCTATCATGGATAAGTTTATTACATTAATTTAGTACCAATACATTGAGATTTGTTGAGTGGCCATAAAAGGTCCCTGCACTTCAATTAAAGTTAAGATCAAAACTTGAATATAAGAGCCTCATATTCATGAAACAATGTTTGACCAGTGGGAGTATCATTCATATTTAGAATAGGAAAAACCTAAAAAACCTGTTTACTTGTAGAACTAATAAAATGCTAATAGAAATAAACCTTACCTTGAATATTTCCAAGAAATCTGAATTACAGAATTACCCTTGTCTACAAAAACCACATAGAAATACAGTAATTCTGCTTCTTGTATTGTCTGCATCAACATCATTATTTGGCTAGAATCTCATCTAGAACTTGTCTAAATAAGATTTTTAGTTAACTAGTAGTGTAGGATTTGGGGGTTTTCTTCGAAGTAATTTTGTCATTTTGTAAAATCTAGTTAGCTACTTCACCACTTCACTATTAAGAAGTTAAATGGCCAGCTAACACTAGCTATGCTGCACCTCCTCAAACACCTGCACAAGTCACCTCCTTATTGGCTTATCCATATATAGAACTCATAATCCCAATTTTAAAGGAAGGAATATATATGTTATAGAAATTTCAGCAAACTTTGATAGGTGTGATGCCTAAGAATACCTAGGAGTGATTTCTAGGATCCTTGGTGTGATTCTAGGTTTCTTTTCCTTTTACCAATCGTGTTCTCCTGAAGATCTTTAGTTCTTGATTTGTTTACTTCCTGAATAGTATAATTATCCTTAAAAAAAGCTACCTTAACTACAAAACATCTCTTTAGTTACACCCAAAACCAACTATAACTTCTGTAAACCTCAGTGTTTAGGAGCAGAATATTAAGATCCTGCATCATCTTGACATCAGAAGAGCAGAACTTCCTCTTAATTAAAAAAGTAGCACAGTACCATCATAATTACCACAAATTTTGAAGTTAAAGCTCAGCAGGGGTTTCCAAGCATACCGGGTTACTAAACCAACTTCCAAAGTTCAATCCCTTATTGTCAGAAAGTTAACAGCAATTCAACTTCAAATTCTCCCTGAAGCTTTCTGAAAGATCATAAATTATCAACCAACTTTTTGTTTGACCCCTTTCTGTCCAAAAAGTGAATCAATTACTTCATTCTCCTAAAAGAGCTGAACCTGCAATTCAAGCATTCCAATAATAAAAAACGGAATTCATCCCTATAATGAAAAATGTCTTCCCATTAAATGTCCACCTATGGACTCCATCGAAGGTCTCTTTCATCTTACACCATCTCCAATTCACTCTTTCAAATTAACTCTGTTGTTAAAGGTATCTGCAAAAGAGTACTCCTGTTCACCAGTCTACTGGTCTCTATGAAGAGGTTACCTTTGACTCTTTCAAAACTTTATGACATTTAATTTAAGATTCATTAAATTGCAATATTTCACCTCTGACTAATATGATATATCCAGCATACCTTTTACTCTTTCAAAACTTTATGACAATTAACTTAAGATTCATTACATTGCAATATGTCACCTCTGACTTGTATGATATATCCAGCATGATATCTTAAATTATAATCAGCATAATTGGTAAGGAATCCAAATATCTTTATATAAACAGCAACTAAATGAAGCCAGAACAATAAGAATATCATATGGGACAAGTACAATTTCATACAAATCATTCAGTAAAATTTCTGCAATCAGCCTCACAGAGGTGAAACAGTAGCAAGATATCTAGTAAACAAATGATAAGCAGTATAGTTTCATGTACTCACAGTTCCTTCCAGCATTTTCAATAATGCCTGTTGGACACCCTCACCAGAAACATCCCTGCTTATGTTTAAGCTCTCAGCCTGCAAAATTGTCACAACATTTAAGTCTTAAGAGATTGTGTACATCGAATGTTACATAAACTAAGTGGTAAGATGGAAAATTAACAGAACCTTCTTTGTTATCTTATCAACTTCATCAATGTAGACCATTCCTTGTTGAGCTGCTTGCACATTAAATTCAGCTGCCTAAAATCAAGAAGGAAATCTATGTAAGTTCTGTAATATGAGAAAAGTCAAGGGTTTTCCATTCTTGTTAAATTCAGCTAATAAGTTGTGAGAGCATGTGTTCGGGAATGAGCTGCGTCAAAATAAAAACATCACTATGTGAAGCAAGCATGAACAGAAACTATACTGATCAAACTTTTAAATAATAAAAAAAAAACACCTGCTTAACAGAGAATAGTTTGCTACAACAGGACACTTCAGCATAATTATAATGTTAGTTCCAGGCAAACCCTGTTTCGGATAAACATCCATCAGATATAAAGTCAGTACACAATTCAAATGCTTGATAATGAGTTGCAGCCAACATTCCAGTAAAAAGAATTTCATCCCATAAAGATGGTTAAATGTTGAATAATGATTAATAGTAGCGTTCATAGAGGAAAGCATGTTAGGTCTCTTTGAATCAATGCACATTAGACTTCTTTGAATTCATGCACGAAAGCAAAAGTTTGGGATCGAGATGAATGAATACATGAAATACCCGAAAAAATTATTAGAGACAACTGAAAGGGCTATTCCTCTCATAAATAAACACATGAACTGAAGCACACAACTATGTGCACTTAAAAGGGACAGATCATAGCTTTGATTGCACTTTATACAAATGTAATTTGAAGGGAAAAAATCTCAACTTCAGTAGATTTCAATGCTATAAGTTCAATTTCTGGAAGAAAGAATATTTAAACAAAATATAAACAATAGTTAAAACTTGAATGACTTGTATGTACATGTGCATAAACAATAGTTAAAACTTTTATCGAAGGTAACAATCGATCAAACTGGAACTGTGATTAATTCAGGAAGAGCTGCAAAATTCTGGAACATGATTACTAGATGGAAACCAGTCAATGCCCACCCAAAAACAATTCTGGAACAGGATTATGCTAGTGTTAGCTGAACAAGTCTACCCAAACCCATCCAGAATGAGTTTTTGAGCATTAAATGCAACCCCAGCCTCCAGTAGGAAAAATGCAGAGAACACAATTTCAAACAAACATTAATTGAGTTAAAATTTCTCAGACAACTAACAAATTCAAGAATGTTTAACAATAAAATTAGTTCAATATTTTGTCTCCCATTATGTCCTTTCAGTAGAAACATAAATGGTCCTGTATGAATCAGCATTGCAATTACTTTTCCCCCTCTTTATTTATCACAATATTTCAAGTATTCAAGGCCCCGGCAATTAAGACAATCGAACCTAAAAAGTTCAAATACGGTACCAAAAAATCCAAATTTTTCTTAACAAGCTGCTGTGACTGCCTTGATGACTCTTATTCATCAGAGTTTTATTGTTTTAAAAAAATAGGAAAAAAAAATAGCTAGCATTTTTTCATAGGCCAGGATAACCTTGGTTAGAACCTAGAGTGTTAATTCCTACAACTACAATGCGTCCATGGCTGTTTAACATCAAAATCCATAATTACCAAATATTCTATTTCTAGCTAGTAAGTTCTTTGATGAATTCCACTGCTGCTTCCTAAGTGAGATAATTTCCTCTGCCTCATAAAGGCATTTATTTTGAAGAACAGTAATTATCGTTGGCAACCTCCTTCCTCCGTCAAGAAAATACATGTATCTTATAATGTATAGCAAAGGCACAATTAGACACAAATTCACTTAAATCAGGACTGGTGAAACTGAACCTCTACAAATAGGCACCAAGTGCATATAGACAATGCAACTCCAAGGCTAAGAAACAGCAATGAGAATTTACATAAGTTCAAAAGATAAAAGGTGAGATATACCGAGAGTAATTTATACAATATTGATTCAACATCTTCACCAACATAACCAGCCTGCAAAAATTAGTTGCCTCATTCAGTTAAACAGTAATGAGCCTGCGAATAGGTACAGAGAGAAAGATCAAGAATCATGTGACCATGGAAAAATACATAGCAAGACAAAAGAAACTAAAATGACACCCAGCAGTTTTACTTCGAACAGTGGGATATAAGTACACATTACTACTCTAGGACTTCCTTCCCTTTTGTGGATAGAATAAGATATGAGAGAAACAAATGAGTTCCATCAATGAGAGTGCCAATTTTCCCTTTTCAATAAAACATGATTAGATTTAATGAAAGACATCAAATATGCAGGCATGTTGAAAACAAAGAAATCATATGATTATTCAAGATTGCCTAAATGTGAAAGTTCAATTTTTTATGTGAATGTCCAATACTCAATTTTTTATGTGAATGTCCAATACCAACTGTGAAATAAAAACAACCATGAGGTATTTCTAGTCTTTGAAGTAAGATATCAATACAAAGCAGACTTGCCTGGGTTAGTGTTGTCGCATCAGCAATCACGAATGGCACATTCACAAAGCGTGCTAGTGTTTTTGCCAACAATGTCTTCCCTATTTCATATATAAGTTAGAACAGAAGTCCAGAATTCAGAAGCTTGAAAGCAGGACTAACAAAATAACAATGTGGTAAGCACTGATTTTCACAGCAAGTCACAGGGACTTGAAATACATAGAGAAAGTGTAGAGTCATTACCTGAGCCAGTTGGGCCCATCAAGAGTACATTGCTTTTTTCCAGTTCCACATTGTCTTCATCATCTATAGCCTCCAAAGTTCCTGATTCTGCTCCAGGCCTAGTATTAGAATACATCACTTCAGTATTCTTTCACAAGTCAATTAACTGCGATAATCTGAGACCACTTTTTTAAAGCAATTAAAAATATACTAAATGTTGCTATTCAAGGTAATGAAATAAAGCACCAATCATTATCAATTCTATGGTTCAATTATTTCAATAGCAGCATTATGAGAAGACAAGAATGTAACTGGAAACTAACCCTTTCCGCGAGGAATGGTAAATCCTCTTATAATGGTTGTAGACAGCCACAGAAAGCACCTACAACATAAACAACAATCACTTGTTGAGTACTCTCAAAAGACTACAAGCTGCTCAAGGCTATGTCAAGCATGAATCCAAAAACAAGCTTTCAGGAAACTGACAGTGTAGTCTGTTAAATAAATGATGTTTTATCACTCAGTTCCCCAAACCAGAAACATTTGATATCTTCAACATGCTATATTCAATTTACCAGAGCACTTCGCTTATGTTGGTTCAAACAACTGATACAACAAGCATCTTAACAAAATCATGACGACAATGTCCCAGAAAACAAACAACTATGACACATTCATCAAAAACAATCCAAGATGAAAAGAAAGAATAAAGGGGTGATGATTGACTTGACAAGACAATTTGAAAAGGGTTTCTAAATACAATGCAACAAAAACTCTAACAGGACAGCCTTCATAAGTACCCAAATACCAGTGTGAAATCTTTGACACACAATGATAAACCATAATCAACAAACATCTGTTAATAATTCAAAAAACTTATAAGCATCGAAACTCAGAAACTGATTGCAACCGAATACCAACTAGCGAGATCAAAAACCCAAATACGAACGAAATGTAGTTAAAAAAAGCAAACCTTTTTTGCTCTGTCTTGTCCAATAACAAACTTATCAAGACCTTTGCAAATCTCCTTTGGCGTCGGCAATTCCTTCCCCAAATTTGACCCACCCCATCCAGCACCATTCTTCTCACCACCTCCATTCCCACCACCACCTCCACTCTTTTCTCCACCTGGCTTAAAAGCCCTAACCACGCTAACCCCCGGAGCAAACGGCGGACCAGGAGGCGTATGCACAGCCAACCCATTCCCACCCGGGGGTGGCGGAGGAGGAATCCCCTGAGGCCAATTCTCCGGCGGATCCCCTCCATAAGACCTCAACGTTTCCCAAAACGACACCCTTAACCTATTATTAATAGTATTAGTAACATTGGCATAATCCGCCCCCTCTTCACCACCATTACTCCCTTCCTTACCTCCCTTATTCCCATTTCTCCCATTCCCCTTATTACTAATCCTACCAATCTCAACAAAACTGCCTTGTAACGGCGCAATCTTATCCGGCCTAAAATAATAGGCTGTCTTACAATTAGGACAGAAATTCACAGCCTGATAATTATTATTATGCCCATTTCCATTACAAGCGCCAGTATCAGCAGTTGTAGTATTATTAGTATTATTATTAGCAGTATCATTATTGCGACTCAAATGATGATGATGATGATGATGATGATGATCAAGATTAGAATTATTACTAAATACGAAACTCCGATTGGAGAAGAGCACATCCATGTGTTTAGAGCACCTCGGACAATTCGCTTCTGCCCTAATTTTCCGAACATTGCTGTCGTCCTTAGAATTCTCCCACTTGTAGCGCTCTTGGATTCCGATCAATGATTCCTTCCGGCGGTTACACCCGATGTTTAAGTAGTTCAAGTGCGTGGAGATTCCTCTTGAGAAACGGACCGGGGATTCGAAACGGGAAGAGAGTAACAGAGGATTCGTTGCGTCCTTGAGTTTCCTGCATCTCCACAACATTCTAGTTCCAGACATAAAAAGAAAAAAAGTGTGGTTTTCGGAGGAGAGGATGAAAGAGAGAAGATGGGGGATTGTTCAAAGATAATATTTATTTATTTTATAAGCTGTACAAACACAGAGAGAAAGGAGGGGCAATTGTGAGGAAGAGAAAAGACAAAGCAGAGAGCGTATGTAGGAGGAATCATGGAAAGAAAATGGCTTTCTTATCCTCTACGACCCCTACCCACTTATGAGATTGGGAGTTATAATTTCTTCCCCCTTTTTTTTTTTTTTTTTTTTGAACAGTTTGACACTAATCTTCTTCTTCTTCACGTACGTCTTCGGTCTCTGCTTTGTGTTTTGGGTGCCTGATGTTAGGATCCAATGCCACGCCTTCTTTGTACTGTCTTAATTAATTAATGAGAATTATTTACTTCAATGTTGAGAAATGAATTACAGAAAATGAGTTCAATTGATCCATGCTAGCAGTGCTACCTATTAATAAGCACTAACTGGATCGAGTATTGCAAACGTGTTTTTTAGAAAAATATGCAGCTCGAGTATAGATCTAAATTGGTTTTTTTTAAAATTAAATATAAAATATAAAAAATAATAATAAATGAATCAAATTTTAAAAAAATATATGATTAAGATAACCTGAAAAAAAATTATTTAAAAAAATTAATGATA
>Ga0325403_1000491_pt1 | contig 27833 bp, 17 predicted proteins | sample PopdelMetagenome_19_FD_205665 | JGI IMG/M metagenome (GOLD analysis project Ga0325403, IMG submission 205665) | Populus deltoides microbial communities from Bellville, Georgia, United States - Xylem-PdKOR-R4 | ecosystem: Host-associated > Plants > Phyllosphere > Stem > Wood/Secondary xylem... | reverse complement strand
GTAACGATGTTTGTTACAAGTTAAAACTCTCAAAGATCCACTAGATTTGTTACAAGACAAAACCTTAAAAAACCAAACAAACCCATAATTATAATGAGACATCAAAATATTTAATTTTATTTATTTTCACTGCTGAAAATATAAGTTAAACAACTTTATTTATATTAATTCTAGATCTAAACCCTAATAGTTAAAAGAGGAAAAATCCTAAGAAATAATTATGGAATTAATATAGGAATTTCTAAACTAGATATGAAAAATAAAGATAATATTTAATTTTTTAAAATTTCTCCTGATCATTTAATCAGTAAAATTCTAAAATATAAGTTTTGTGAACTGCAAGATTGTCAACAACCAATTTTTTTAAGCTCATAATTAAGTCATGAATTGACAACTAAAAAGTGAAAATCCCTATATTAGTGGGTGTGACATTGATGTTTTGATGTAGGAAAAATCAATTACGAACATTAAATACGTTATCAACATGTAAATATAGTTAATTACTTTACTAATATTTTGGTTCGCACTAATTATTACCTTCAATGCTTGTCCACCTAAAATAGCTAGCATCATGTTTAAGAGAGCGTGAGGTCACTAGCAGATCATATCAAAGATGGATTTCTTCCATTGATGACAATCATTAGTCATAATCTTATTGTAGGGCTAAATTTAACTTAGATTTAAGGTGGTCAACTTAATCATAATTAGTCAAGCTGTCTGAATAATCCTGTTCTTCTTCGAGGCCTCCTTTATTTATTTTTTTCTTCCTAGTTTTTATTTTTATTTTGCACAATCATATATTTCTTGAACCTCAAACATTTAGGAAGGAGATTGAGAATTATTAATTGTGCATAATCATATTGATTAAGGAATAATTCTACATCACCAGTTTGAGTCTTATAAATCTCAGAGTCACTAGAAATTTATATGGTCGTTAACTTCAGGGCCCGTGAAATTAGTTAAGGAACCCGCCAGATATCCACGTTAATAAAAAAAAATAATTCTAAATCATTTTTAAAGATTAATGCTTAATTGAAGTTTTAACAAAATTTAGAAGATGTTAGATCATCGATCTACATGCAACATCAGAATTATAATATTATAAAGATAAAAAAAAGTTATATTCATTCCAAATATCTACTTGCATTATTAAATTTCCATGCTAATCTTTATAAAAAGGAAAGATTTTCCTGGTGTTAATTATAGTTGACATGCTTACTAAAATCTCTATGCTCACTTTAACTGGAAAGAAAAAGAGAGAGAAAAAAAAGAAAATTTTTTTTCTCATCATGAAACCAAATAATCATTGAATAAAAAAAAAGGGAAAAGTTGTAGAAATAATTTTTTTTTTCTCATCATCAGACCAAATAATCTCGTGGAACAGTTAGTTTAGAGAGTCGTCGGAGGGACAAACATCTAACAATTAGTTCTTGATTGTTTGACGAGTATTTAATTTAGATGTCCGATTTTACGGGAAGATTCTGATTAATGAATTCCATCAAAAGCCCTGATTTGAGGAAATCCGAGTATTTCCCGATCAATAAGCGTCTAATTGGATATGGATTAACAATCTTTTACCGATTAATTTACGAGGAATTCGCGATGAATTTAAGAAAATCGCTATTGACTGGCGAGGAATCAACGAGCATGCGCAGATGGAAATCCCGCAGAAACCCCGAGTAGTTTACGAGGAAATCACGAGTATTTAACGATTAATTTGCGAGGAATTGACCCCGAGTAATTGGTGAGGAAATAGAGACTTTTTCCCGATGAATAGGCGAGGAATCAGTCACAATCCAACGATTAATCGGCACTTGGATTCTGATTATTTCGCGTCATTGACGATTAACATTGTATTGGCGATTATTTAACGACTTTTGGAGAAAGCTATTTTTCTCAATATTTGCCTTCAACTCACGAGCTCCACCGAGTACATGGCGATGATTTCTCAGTTTATTACAGATTTCTTTCCCAATTAATCGCCGACCAGATTTTCCGTTCAAGACCTATCGTTTATGGGAGGAATTGCCGATTATTCTATGCTTCAATATTATTTGTTGGCGATTAATAGCGAGGAATTTGTTTCTATTATTCTTCTCAAGAATTCTTACTCTTACTTTTTTTTTTTTAAAGCCAAATCTATGGAAAATAACATTAAATATCCATAGATTATGATTAACGTTTGCCTGGCTGCTATCTCTTCCTAGCCAAGCATATATCAACACCAGACATTTTGATTTCTTGACACCGTACGATTCCGGCTGCTCCTCCGGAGCACAGCCATCTCTCACTACCTATGTTCATACTCCATCTAACTCTATGCATTGCAACAATTTTTGGTGGGATACTTTCAATTACATTCCCAGCTCCATCCTTTCCTCTTCCTTTCTGTTTGTCATCTTGCTCGATGCATGTCAATGCCTGATCTTCTCCTTCCTGTTTCTTACTCCCACTTTTAGATTTTGGTTTCTTTTTGCTTTTTGAAGCTGTCAATGTTTCATCTGATCCATCATACATACCTGGATCATCACCATAGCACAGAGCTGCAACAAGTTTGACAAACTTGATGATCAAAAGAGAGAAGAAAAGCAAAGCTAGGAAGAAGAATATAGGGGTGAAAATTTTGCAGTTACCTAACGGTTGATCATCTGAAGTTGGGATTTTTGTGGCCTTATTTGACACAGACAAGGGCTGCTTGGATTTTGGATTGTTCCCAACATCGTTAACTAGCCTCTTCAAAGGTAAAGGACCATCTGGTAATGGAGTGCCAACTACAATAGCTGATTCATCCTCACTCAAGGACCCACAAGCAAAATGTGGGGCCCTATGTTTCGATGGATCTTTCTCCACTACTTTGGTTGTGAGCTGAATATGAAAGCAACACTATATAAGCTTTAGCAAATGCTCTGAAGCAGGCTAGACGTACAGATGTGGGCATCCACATATATAATTATTCAAACTCTACCATGAATTGTTTGGTAAAAGAGTAGCATCAAAGTATCAGACAAAGACTTTAGTTGTCTCAATTATTCATGCAAAGATCTATCAAGAGCGTGTTTGGATGCCAATCCTTCGTCACTCGTGTAAGTAATTCAAACAAAATTTTGCAAACATGCTCTAGACATGTAAAACAGGTATGCTACTAAATAATTCTTGTTCACACCAATGAGCCAGACTCCTGCCAAATTAAATTCATGATGCAATGTGGTTCCCCCCTCTTAGCACTCAGCATTAAAAAGTGCAAGAGAACAGGCCCATGCATGACACACAGACTAGGATGTCACATGGATGTTATGTAGGAGTGTAGGGGAAATAAATCATATGTAAAATGGGAAGTCTGCTATACCTGGAAGCGGCAAACAGTACCATCTAAACTACAATATGCAACCATGCCTGTCAATTAAAAAAAAAGAAGGAATTATGAAAAGGTTGATACAGCTAGGACAGCAAATAATAAGAAGCATTTTCGATTGATCCTACTGTAGTTATATGCAATAGAAGACATTGTAAATTCCACCAAAGAAATACCCAAGTTACTATGTATCACTACAAAAAAAGTTTTCAAGAAAAGTGGAGGACATTGAAGTGAGACCCTGTTTCTCCAGAAGAGCTGGCCTGACTGGAGGATGAAGCCGGCCCATTTGCAAAACTAGAAGTTTGTTCCGTTGGTTCAAAATTTTTCTCAAATCAAAAGCTCGCCAAATCATCTGCATTCATTTGGACACCTCATAGTCTTAATGGGTATTATTAGTCAGCTGGCATACGGGATCACTTTCTTCTCCAACTAGATTTATTTGGTACAAACAACAGAAATAGAATGGTAGACTGGATCAAATAATCCCGGAGGAGCCATTTTGAAGTTTGATACTTGAGAGGGACTTATTTATGCATTAACCATAAATTAATTCCATTGATGTAGGCGTGTTGGGTTGCTAAACAACAAGACCAATCAAAATATTGATAAAGACAGTAGTTTTGTAGAAGAGAGGATCCTAATCTAAAAGAGTAGAACCCAGGATGCGACAATCAAATAACCTTGCATAGGCAACATCAGTCACAAATACTGTAAGAAGATGATAAAAACCTGAGGGAAGAAAATGCAGTATACCACCTATCGTTTTGTCCCCCAATTTTGATTAAGCGATTAATGAAATTGCATCATTTCAATACTAAAGCAAATGACAACACAAGAGTACCTGTAAGCCTTGACACTTGAATGCTCCAGATAGCAAAGGAAGAACAATTAAAAACGTGCATCCCTAGTTGTTTTGGTCCAACAGAAGGTTGTCCATTGACAGCAGCATCATACGCAGCCTTTGCCAAGCTGAGGAGTCTCATTGTTCCATCATCTAAGGATAAAATTATACATCTGAAAATGTAAACAATTAAAGGCTCGATACAAGTGAATAAACTTATCGATAAAATCCCCAACCTGTGATTTATTCAATAAAAATAATGCAACACCTTGGATCTGGCAGCCAATCCAGGCTATATATGAGTTTTGGCGCTGGATGAAGGTCCCACAAAGGTCGGAATGAATCACTGCAATTGTTCAGAAGCTTAGTTATACAGCAACTATATTTAAAAAAAAAAATACAAATGGAATTGATTTCCTCATTCCATAATTGAAGTAAAATAGGGATGAGAACTTCCTCCTGCTCTGAAAACACAACAATGTTACATGATACATACAGCCAACATATGCAAAAGTATTCCACATGAAAAAATGATGAAGTAAATTCAACTCTCAGGTGTCTTTTTCTACCACCTATAAAAGAGTTCCTGGCCATTAATGTTGAGATGAGAAGCCAGACAAAAGGGAAATGTTTATATATATGAAAGAGTAGCATGATGCATGAGGCACCCTGATCAGTTTTTCTTAATCCTAGAGGACAAAAATGGATATTAGAGAATGGCCTCTCAAAAAAATACAACCACAAATAAAGATGACAAGCATGATAAGGGCATATGATGATGCTCAACTCAAAATCCCAATATCAAAATGATGCAAAATTCATGGAAATTTATCGCTCTGACTGCAAAATGCATATCAATGTTTTGTTTATAGGAGTTTTTTATGCTGTGATTATACCAGAGATAACTCCAGACACAAAGGAACCAGAGAATATAGTCACAAAATATTAGAACAAGCTCATAAAAAAACTATGCTCCACCTCTCCAGAGGCTTGTTACTCTATAAACATTTATCACAAAAGTTCATGAAAATTTGGTGCAAGCATCAAGGAAAATGGTCTCCAAGTTTTTAGAACTTGAAGCCATGTTCTGCTCTCAGTCCAGTCACCCAAAGCTTACAGCACATAGCGGTACTGGTGTGCATTATAGTATGTCTACTCCAGGGCAAGGATAAAAGGCAGTCATGGTAGTTCTATTAAACATTTAAATCATATTCTTGAAAGTTCCATACAAAATTACATACCCATAAGTTCATCTGAAGCAAACTGAGCAATTAAGAATTTGTATATCAAATGGAACATGCAAACAGTGATATCAAAATAATGCCATGTAATTGTGATACAAAAAAATCATACCTACCGTATGTCCCAAAACTTCAGGCCCAAATGTCCGGCAGTGAGGATAAGATTTGGACTCCCTTGGTCACTGGAAAAAAGTTTGAAGGCAGCATATTTTATATCTCAATTATAAGCACAAGAAATGAAAACTTTGGCCAGTACAATTTCTTTGAAATAAACATATTAAAAGTTTCCATGCATCCCTTTACAGTTAAAATAGCATTGTACACAAGATAAAATTTCTGGATGATTATTGACAACACAGAAATTTTAAAGGCAAGGGACATGCCATTGCCAAAGTAGCAGGATTATATATCTTCAGATCTAATAAAAAAAAAAAGTGAAAATTTGCATCAAAATATCAGAGATAAATCAAACATACAGCTAGAAAAGTAACAGACTGAGACATCTGACATCACTAACCTTTCAGATGGGACCCATGCGATTGCTCTAATAGTAACTGTATCTGTGCTGAAACAAAGCAAAGGCCTTGTATCTGTAGATTAACAAAGGGAAAAAATGGAATGATCAATCAATTTAGATCAGAACTCCAACCAAATCTAACATGACATAAACTTTATCCACACAATTCACATAGAAAGAACTAAAACATGAAAGTCATTAGACTCATTAGTTATTACCAGATGTGCCACTTGCAGATAATTTCCACAAAGCAACCTGAAAATGAGGTGATGAAAAGCAACAACTCGATTAGACTTTATCCCAAACCACGGCAGACAATTAAATTAATAACAGCATAAACAACAAGATGATTGATATATTACAGTTCCATCATGGCATCCAGCAAGTAATCATGAGGGTGTGAAGTTGACCACTCTACTGCCAAAGGGATGCTGTATAGGAATTTGAAAAAAAGAAATTAGAAACAAAATAATAATAAAGTGCACAGCAAAAAAAATATGATCAATGAGCAAAAGGCTCTATAATTAATGACAACTGTTCAACAATTTGAGTTAGGTGAATTTGGAATTCAATGATGAAAGATCTTCATCAATCTATCTATTCAACTATACACATCACTTCAAAATCCACAAAACCCCCAATGTCAAATTCCCTTATGTGACATATACGGACAAGGATGAAAAATACATTAGTGGCAGTCCTTTCATTCGTTCTATTATTGTTTTTCCTCCTTTAGAAAAATGAACTCACTTTTCTCCACTCATACAAACACGGTACAAGGGTACACTTGGGTTCCACCATATACTGCAAACCAAATCATACCATGTGAAAGTGAACTCTCCAGGTCAGAATTTCTACGAAAAGGGGTTTCTAAGCTACATATCAGATATCCCTGTTAAAACGAAAACCTAAGTGTATTCTACAATCTCCTTAAATTCCAGTAGTACTTCATATAAATATAAAGAGCATAGAAGATATCAACAATGTTACCTCTGTATCCTCCACACTTCAGAGTTGAACATCTGAATACTGGCTTTAGCTTGACAAAGCGAGGATCTGTGCCTTCTCCATTAGAAGAAGAATAAACAGATTTCATAGCATGGGGGAGAGGAACATCCCATCTGCATTTGACAGGGGGAATTGTCAACAGTATCACATTGATAATTAATTTATGCCTAAAATTAAAAGCAACACCTAGAATTTAGGAGACTTATAATAAGAGTTACATTATGGGCATGCTGAGGGGCAAAAGAAAAAAAAAAGGAATAATGGGCAAATGAAATTATATGTTTCCTAACCACTTCTCATCCCCAAACCCCCACCTATCCCTCCACGCTCAAATGACAACACTATGTTTGCATTTCTTCAATTTGCAACATTCCAAGTGTAAAAGTCTCCTTACAGCTATCCAAGAAATCATCAGCATTTATGTTTTTCAGTCTATAACTCAACATGATTAGATATGATCAATTCCTTCTATTAATCATATCTGAAAATGCTAGAACTATTGGTCATTATAGAAACATCAATCCTTCCTTACAATGAATATTATCTTACACTAATCGACGTGAAGAAGATGACTTACACTTCCAAAGATCCATTTCCTAGCAAGACAGCAAGATAGCCCATGCGTTGCTGGTATTTGGAATAGGGTGCATTACAAGGTCGCCATTTGACATCCCATGCAACTTTTTCATTGTGAGCAAGGCATAATACAACTCTTGCCAAATCAGCATCCTTTGGAATGGAAGAAGTGGAGTTGATATCCAAAGAAACATTATCAGAACCATAAGCTAGCATTGCAGTGTTGAGTCCAGAATTCTCATGTGTTTGGTAGTTTACAGTTGAAGTGGAGTTGATATCCAAAGAAACATTATCATCTTCATTATGAGTCAATAACAGTGGACAAGCAACACCATCATAATTACTTCCCTTCCTTGCCTTACTTTTCAATCTTCTACTTTGTGCAGTAGTTTTGAAGATTTGAATTACAATCAGATAGCTTTTTGGTGAATTTTTTTTGTTCTTTCACCTTGCGTTTTTGTTTGGCCTCATCTAGGATGTTTTGAGAAATACCTTCTATAGCAAGAAGTCCAGGTGAATCTTGTGGGTATTCAATAGCGAGAGCTTGGACATATTGGTTGCTGCTATCCAAATTATCAAGAGTATCATTTGTTGGGTTCTTTCTAGGTTGTCCTCTTGGCCTCTTAACCTGAGCTAAATTCTCCTTTGTGGCTTCATTAACTAGAGCTAAAATCTCCTTCGTGGCTTCATTACTGGGTGATTCTTCTATTGGCTTTTTTCTAGGTCTTCCTTTTGGCCTCTTAGATGAAATCTCCACCGTGGCTTCATTACTGGGTGATTCTTCTCTTGGCCCTTTTCTAGGTCTTCCTTTTGGCATCTTAACTAAAGCCTTTGTGGCTTCATTACTGGATGATTCTTCTATTGGCTTTTTTCTAGGTCTTCCTTTTAGCCTGTTTAATTCAACTGAATTGTCCATCTTGGATCTATTGTTTCAAGCTCCCAGTTTTGAGTTCTTCATTGGAGGTGCTTCCTCATCCACACCAACATTTAAAACACACCATATCTGGATGATGCCTCTGCCAGTAAGTGGAACACCTATCTTGTGATAGTAAGATTCAGGAGGATGGGCAGAAATAGAAATAAACTACAAAAATTGACAAAGGAATCAAGTCAAAGGTCCCCCAAAGAAAAGAATCCAAAACTTATGGAGGAGATAAAAGATTGACAAGGAAAATATAGTCAAACTATGGATCGCACAGGGCCAACCTTGTTTTAGTTTAATAATTGACATTTTATAGTCGATTAGGCACTATGACACCAATCTGAACTATCTAAATGAATGCAGATTTACCAAATCCAGCAATCGATATCAATATATAAAGCTACTTCCAATAATTTATAAATTTGCTCCAAGATAACTGAGACTTGCAGTTTCTTTAATTGATGTTTTCTGCCTCATGCATGGAATAAAACATTCTTCAGGAAGTTAGAGGTGTGAATTGGATGAATTTCCCAGGCTATATTCTATATGTTCACATGTCCATGTAAATGATTCCATGACCTTGTAAAGAAATGTTATCTGAATATTAGGCTCACATACATGAGCAACCCATCAATAAGAGGTCAAGTAATTAATTAAGAATTCATCTCCACAACCATAAAAATGAAGGCATTAAGAAGGAGAGGAGAGAAAACCTAGCGTTTGATATGACTGTCAGGCCTTTCATGAACTCTAGGACACCAATCCAATGCCCAAACAGACCCTCCAACATACATCACAAAGTCTTTGCTGCAACAAGATGGAAAGAGAGAGGTTTGAAAATGTACATATCAGGAATGGAAAAGCAATGCACAAAACTATAGAAGAATGTCAAAAAAAATTAGATAATTTATATATAACCTAGAATGTCAAAAAAATTTGCAACACAATCAACTAAAACAAAACAAGCTGCAAATGAAAACTAAGGCAAGTCCAATTTATACCTATATTCTAGAGGAGTGGCACCACCATCTGGTCTCTCCTAAATCAGATTGCAAAGTAAAACAAATGTTATAATCACGAAACATATATCTACAAAAAGCTAAAATACAATAAAAAAGAAAAACAGACCTTCACTTATGGTACCTTAGGAACAGTTGCAGATGAGAACTGTGGTAGCTTTATTCCACCGAGAACACATTTCTGCTGTGAATTATCCGTTTCACTAGCAAACCTAATTATTCTTGGGTCATACTGGTAATGCTTCCATTCACTAAATGTACATAAAAATAAAAAGTTATACAAAAACACAAGAACAGCAACAAACCATCAACGTAGAGGGATAAATTGGGCAACTAGCACCCAAAATATAATTAAATGCCGAAATAGCATAGGATGAAAAAGTTTTGGCGAAATAGCACAGTTTGAGGATATTGCGGTTCAGAAACGCGATATTTCAATGATGTTGCGATTCAAAATCATGGCATTTGATACATGTCGTGTTTCTGAACTGCGATCTCTAATTCAATGTCGCAGTTCAAAACTGTGATATTCTTAAGAAGACCATTTTGAGAAATGGCTGAACATTTGATAAAATGGTTGGACAATAGCCAAAGCTGTTTGCACCAGTGAGATGGATATATAAACAGCAGTGCCTCGGGCTAATATGTTTTGAGATGGTCAGGCTACATTGCACGAATCGGGTAATGCAATAGTTCAGCTACAAACATCACATTCCAGTCAATATCAATACAAGTGATGCTTTGAACGTCATTACTCGTAGGGGTAAAAATAATGATTACGACTGGTTAGACCAGCATAGTACTTATGTATTACAGTGAGATGCATGGAGGAATGAGACATTTACAGAGATGCATCCTATGATTACTGACGAGGAGTATATGATTTGGTACACGAGTATAATACGACGGATCATTACTCTGGATCTCGAGTAGATTAACCAAAACTATAATTTTATAAACTTTTTCAGGTTTAAAACACAAAAATGACCCAAAACCTTATAGTAGCCAAAATAGTCAGACTGTTTTGGCTACTGTTTAACTGTTTTATAAAATGTTCAGTCGTTTCTCAAAAAAAACTCCTTGAGAATGTCATGGTTCAGAAACGCGATATTTCATTAATGTTGCAGTTGTGAACTGCGACATCAGTTGTTGCGGGTCTGAAACGCCACATGTATCAAATGTCGCGATTCTAAACCATGATGTTATTGAAATATTGCGCTTTTGAACCGTGATATCTTCAAACTATGCTATTTTGTCAAAACTTTTTCATTATGTGATACTTCAGCATTTAATTATATTTTGGGTGCTAATTGCTTGATGTATCCCAACGTAGAGTTTATACAAAAAAAAAAAAAAAAAAATTACTGACCTTAAAAAAGTGATAAAGGACTTGTAACACTGAATTTCAGTTTCATCTACAGCATCAGTCTCTGCTTCTCCACAAAGCTTAGAAATCATGTCCATTTCTTTAAAGTGATTCTCGACTGAATAATCAAATGTTGAAACTCTAATGCCAGCACCATTGCCTCCTAATAATTCTTCTTGCTCTTCCATTCTACTAATTCTACACCAGTAATTATCAATCAACAACAGCATATAATCTACGTTGTCCTTTAAATATTTCTTCAAATAACAACTTAAAAACTAGCTAAACCTCCTTCAGTGGGAATTAATTAATGCACACAATCAAAGTTTCAAGCTTTTAAACTAATGCTATAATTGGTTACCAAGAAAATAGCTACATGCAGTGTTATTAAGTTGAAAAAAATAAAACAAAACCCCAGGAGCCAAAAGCCCATAAAATATTCAAATAATAATACAAGAAAACTCAAATTTCACTATAATTAAGCAAGACAAAGAAGAAGAAACCCAGTTGAGCAAATTGATTAAAGAACACAAAAAAAAAACACCTTTATGGGCTAAACCGCAACTCAGGATCGTTTAACTGGAGCTTATAGCATCTTACATGCTCTTTATTTTTTAGCTAAATTTTAAGAAGTCATGGATATTTTATTATTATTTTTTGTTATTCATGGTTCATTGCATTTACACATCAAATAGTTATATTCTTTCATGTTTCATTGCCTCCCCCGCTGCATTAACTCATTACCTCAGATTTTCAATATTTACAAATTCTAAGAACTATAGCACTTTAACTTACATTAATGAATGAGCAAAACAAGTTGATCTGATCCTAGAATAATACGGAAATTCATCAGAATCATCGAATTTAGTAAGCATCTTCAATGTCTCAATCTACCTATGTACATGCATTTGGGAACACAAGATTTGAACAAGAAAGAGACCCATTCATGAACCCAGTAACAATACTAGCAAATAAATTAAAAATACCCTTTTGGCTAATGCCCTTGCAGAAGCAAACCACCAACCCAGATGATAAAAACCACCAAGAAACCAAATTTAGGATGCAAAACAAACAAACATGAAAGAATGCAGACCCTTTTAGCTAACGCCCTTGCAAAAGCAAATCTGTAAGGGGAAAGAATCAAGAAGCAGCTAAAGAGGGGGAAAGAAAAGCCGAGATGTAGCACGGTGGCTGTAACTTCTGCCTTGTCGAAGCTGGAGATACGTTGATTTGGTAGCTCTAGCAGAAGGCGTTGAAATCCAAAGCAATTAACAAAAATTAAGAAGACAAATTTCCCACTTCAAACAGTTACTAGAAGTAGCAGCAAACAGCAAGAAGAACGACAGCAGCACCAGCAAATTTCCCGCGAATCTCTTCTTCCTTTTCCCCGCCACTTCATGCTAAATTACTCGCTAGGTAGTTAGTACTGTTCACAAAGCCAGAATAGAGAGTGCTTTGAGGAGCAACAATGCTATGGGTAAAACATATATATTAATCATGATTGACAAGTAACCACTATAGCAACACAATCTATCTCAAATAACGGACCAGCTAGTTTTAAGAGAGGCAGCGATTGTATATACCTTGGCTTAGGAGTCCTTGTAGATTTGGACCCAAGAAGAGCAGCTTGAGCTGATATCTTTTAGCACCAAAGAATCCAATTTGAGCTTTTCTTCGTCCGTTTTAATCTGCGTCTACGTTCTTGAGTTTCTCCAGGAAAAACTTTTTCAAAACGTTGGTATCTTCTGCTCTCTTCCCTGGTCCCGTCGGTTACAGCACCCTTGATGGGTTGGCGAGTTTCTGTTGCAGAGACGGTGTATGAAGGGGTTGAGGGTTGAGGTTGGTGGTGGCGCGTGGAAGGACTGACGGGGGCTGTGTTGGTGGATTGGCTGGCTCTTCTTATGCAGCGTCTGATTTTGTTAAAGTCTTGTTTGATTGCTTGAGGTCTTATAGCAGTGAATATTGATGGGAAAAACAATAGGAGAGACAGAGAGAGTGGCTGCTGCAGTGACGGTGGCCTTCTGTTTTCGGGTTTTTGGTGAGAAGCGGCTGTCAAAGTTCGCAAGTGTCGGGAGTTTTTCCCCGGCCACGCCAGAGAGTGGTAAATTATAGCTCAGTCCCTGTTCTCTTAAGCAAGTAACTGTTCAGTCCTCTCAATTTCTTAAAAGCTATAAAGTAGTTTCTTGACCGTTAATTCATTGGCAAACCTATAAGATTCGAAGAGACGCCAATCACCTTATTTGCACAATCCATATTTACCAATAACAAATATACAGTCTTTTTTAAATTAATTTCTAAAGGAAGTGAAGGTTTTGGTGTTACATATGTGTTTTTATATATTATAATTTTTTTAATTGAAAAACAAAAAGATGTTATTTATGTTTAATAAAATAAATTAATAGATAAATTGAAAAATAGTTTTTAATGTTATTTAAATATTAAATTGAAAATCTAACATTCTTAATAAAATATAGATGTACGGTCTAAATATCTAATCTTGTTTTTCTTTTTATTTTATACATTTTTTGAAATTACAATGATTTCTTAAAGCATTATAAAATAAAAAAAAATTACAAAGATTAATTACTATTTTTAAAAGGTGAACTAAACATTAAAAAAAAAAAAAGAGATAAGAGAGGGCACATTAATTAAAAAGTAATAATAAATGGGAGACAATGGATTGAGTTTTTCTTTTTTTAAATGAATTAGACAACTTCGTGATTTGTAACACTAATTTATTATATTCGATAATTAAAAAATCAAGATTCGAGTTTTAGAACCTTAAAAATTAATTTTTAAATTTTTTTCATCTCAAAACACTCTAGAAACCCTAACAAACTCATTTCAACCCCAAAATATCTAATTTCTCTAAAAATAAAAAAATATTGAACCTGATTGAGTTCATGACTCAAATTACAAGTTTGATGAGTTAAGCCATGTCACCCAGACTGTTTTTTTAATATTTTTTTAATTGATATATTTTTTAATGATTTTTTAAATAATATTTAAGTTTATGTTTCAATTAATATCCCTCATTGTGAATTATTTTCTTAACCTATTTTGGATAAAGATTTTTTTAATAATATTGTGTGTATTTAATTTTTGAAAAGATTATTTTGATTTATTTATAATTTTTTAATTTAGATGAGCTTTATTTTTTAAAATAAAATAATTTTATTTTTAAATAATATTTATAATATGTGTAGCATTGCATAATATTTTTTTTTATTTCATTCAATCAATTTAACATGTGTGTCTATTTTTATTATTGTTTAATTGAATAAAAAATTAATTTTAATAAAAAAATTTAGATAATATAATCAAGTAAATATCCCGTTTTACGAGATTAAATACCTTGATTTATATATATATTTTGATTTTTTTAATTATCATTAATAGTTTTTTTATTTATTAATATATAGCTCATGATTTTTTTAATACACACACATGAGCTTTTTGATCTACACTCACCATTTTTTTTTAATATTTCATTGGTTCGAAGGTTTGTTCTTTATATGTTTTTTATTGGGATAACTACAAACCAGTCCCCAACTTATATACTCACTTGTAAATAAGCTCTAAGCCTTTATAATCTTGCTAATTTCTCCTCATGCTTTCTCTTGCTCAAAACCATTATATGCCAGTTTAAATTGGTTAATAAAATTGAGTTTACAAAAACCACTTCTATAAATTATATTATAATATAATGTTCCAAGTATATGACTAATAAAAACATAAATTTAAGATATTGTGTGTTAATTCATAAAATTAATTATATCTTTTTGATCTTTTCAGTATATACATGGGATGAGATAACAGATACTCCCATGGGATAACCTTGTCCTGTATCTGTGTCCATTCTTGTTCATCACCAAAAACACATACCCTTTGCATTGTTTTAGTGACATGAGACTGAGTCTCACACTGGATGTGCAAGAACAGTGGCAAAAATATTGATGGCAACACAAATTGGGAATTAATCAAAATCTTGACAGAAAGCAGGAATGGTTATGCCTGCTGTGATGAATTGACAGTTTACAATATTGATTTGAAACTAATTTATGAATTTGTTCAGTAAACTGTAGGGGGTGGTAGTTGCTTCCCTTCCAAGAATGCATTAAACAGAACAAAAGATCTTTCTGGCTGTGAAAATGGAGCTTCATGTGATGCTCCTCGGATGGTTGCAAAAGATAATATATTACCATATACTTGTGTCCACCCAGCAACCTGTGAAGAATAAATATTAAGGCATGATCCCATGGGGTTATCCTAGATTGCTGTTAAAATCATTAATCTGAAATTATGTGCTTGTGATGAGGATTAACTGACCTGTTTTCCCTGGAACCAGGTTCTGTAAGGAACAGTTGTGTTTAGTCCCAATTCCTTTGCCAACCCATTCACTACTGTCCTTGTTCCAGTGAGTGGGATCACTGAATCTTGATCTCCACTGAGAAATTTACAATGTTATTAGTATTACCATACTGCATGATACATTAAAATGGCTACTACTTCAAGATTTTGAGCATTCAGTAGCATGCAGCTTAATTTACCTGTAAACATGAACCCGGATGCCGGACTTGAGAAGCTTGGCAAGAAGAGGAACTGTGGAAATTTCTAGATTTTCCATCTCATATTTGACGACACTGTATCAAGCAAGATTCACAGTTGTAGACATTTAAATTCTCCATGATAAATAGAAAAGAATTTTGAAATAGGCAGGAGATAACTTCATAGAACACTTTGCAGAAAGGAAGAACAAAGCTTATATGCAGGGTTTTGATCCTTACTCACTGCATACCGTCCATTGATCTACTCCAACAAGCTGAGCATGAAGAGCTTCCAGTACATCTTTTCTATTCAAGTACTTGATTGTTTCATCTTCTACACAGACATCTATTGTCCCTGTATATTCCTGCACAGGAGACCATAGAAAAGCCTAATTAGGCAAATCCATTTTAGTTCTGGAAGAATAATGTATGATCTGAAAGAAAATAAACAAGAGCTCACCATTTGTAACACTTGGGATTGCGATTCAATCGATGATAAACAGACATCAAGAGTAACATCATAGGCGTCAACATATTTACTAACTTCCCTTGAGACTTGGCTATTTACTGCAGAGCAAGGTAGGGAAAGAGAGCCACTTTGATATTGTCTCCTGATTTGGGAGTAGTTACAAACCGTGGTGAAAATCTCATAGGTATCATCTGATATCAATCCATGAGACCAAAAAAACTCGGCACGCGAATTAAAATCGGTATTGAATTCTAGCAGTGGATTTCCTATCTGCAGCCATAGAAATTCATGTTAATTTCAGCAGATATTACAGCAGACCCCATGGAAATGTGCATTTCAAATGTTCATATCACTTACTGCTATTCCCTTCAGATTGAATTTTGCTTTGGATTGGACTATAAGTGTTGCAAGTTGTGGAACATAATGACCTGATAAAAATTACCGTGTGCTTTTAGTACTGTTTCTCTTCATGCTGGCCAATCCAGCAGCTTTGAGTTCATTAAATTGCTATGCTTGAAAATATGAACAGAAAATTAACAAAATACCTGCATAGCTCTCTCCTGTGATGAAGAAATCTCTTCCTTTGTATTCTGGGAATTCATCGAACCATCTCTCAAGAAATACTAGATTGTCTTGTGCTGTAAATGAATTAGGCAGTCATCAGTTTACCAAAAAACAAATTGTAGCACAAGTGAAAGAAACACTAAATTAAGTGTGTTAGAAGACGTAGTTTCAACCAAATCCATATATATTATTAGTAATCTACTGTTACTTATCATGGTGTGGATCAATTATAATTGACAATTTATGAAAACCTGTAATCTCATCGGTCACATAGGTGTAGAAAGAATCATTAGAAGAGTAGGAGAAGCCAACTCCTGCAGGTGATTCCAGGTATAACATATTTGCTTCTGCAGGAAAAAAAGATTAAAGAAATTCAAGTCTCTTTCGTTATGTACTTTGAATCTTTAATTTTGCATAGAACATGAAAAGCAGACTCTCATATTTCACATGGAAAGGGACAAAGCAGAAAAGTTTACAAGGTTACCTTTATTCCAGCTATAATCATTTTTGAGCAATATCTCTCCACTTGGTTTGAAAGGTCCATGCTCACAAAAAGCTCCAGCTCCGATTGATGAACAACCAGGCCCTGCAAATCCCAGCAAGGATTTTCATTCTTTTCAACCATTTAAAAAGCATAAAACTTTGTAGCAGATTTCCGATAGAAAGAAATCCATACCTCCATTTAACCATAGAACAAGAGGCTTTGTCGCTGGGTCTATTTCTGCTTCAGCAAAGTAGTAGAAAAGGGCTCTCTTCTGCTGCTCGTCAATGGTTATGTATCCCGCATACTGTTGAAAACTGACCGTTGGCTGGCCTGGCAAAGCTGCAATTTTTCCAGCTTCTGAGATTGACCCTGTTGTTAAAAAGATTAGAGTTGCACAAATTGCTGCAATGACAATCCATGGCTCTTTCTGCTGCATTTGAAGATAAGGATTTTGAGGGCAGCTCCAGTAGTGTTTCTCAGGCAGAAGATTGGCTTTGGAGAAAGTGCAGAATAGTGGCAGCTGAGAATTGTGCAGTGATACACACCTTTCTATGGTATTTTATCAGATGATGTAGGGGTAAACCCTATTTTAGTGCTTGAAAGCAAATGCTCTTTAGATTATCTTATCTATCATGTGAGGATTAAATTGAAAAAATAATTTCTGTAGACTCTGCCAAATCCCACGAAGTAAGAATCTCACTCTCGCACAAAGCACGCAGAGGATCACGAGAGGAGTTGAGTGGTCAACTATTAGAGACAAAGCCTGACAACATTGTGGGCTCTTCCTTGGAAAATCATCTCTAACCTTTCACAACTATTTTGTTCACATGCACTCTCTAGTTTCTACAACTAGGTTATCTGCAACAAGACAAATGGTTGCTCAAAATAACAACCAACGGATCTGTAGCTTGAACTATAGAAAGCTTTTGCCCGTTGATTGTGGGGAGGGGCCAAACTTGGAAACTTCTTCATATATATCCCACTCACAACTCACTCCTTCCGATCCACATGACGACACACATCCAGCTCAGAGTCTCTTTGGGCTCTAGAGCCTAGAATGATGCACAGATCCCTATCAACACCTTGCGTTTTGTCACTAAACAAACACTTATAGTCAATTATTGGTGGGAGTGATTGAGGATGACCACTTCCACTGCTTTCACACCTAGTAGCTGCCAAATTCTATGCCTTTCACGCCATGTAGCTGCCAAATTCTACTTTATTTTGATAACCTTTGTAGTTATGCTTTGAAAAAATAATATTTTTTTTTTTATAGTCATAGTTTTTTGAAGAATGTGTTCAGTGAGACTATATAAAACTATGTACCGATTGATTAAATACTTTTGAAAACTATAGTTAAAATAAAAAGTAATTTCAACCACCCCTCACTAGTTTTGGAGACTTTTTCGTAATCATTATGCACTGGTTGAATTTCTTTTTTTTGTAAACTAGAGAGAGCTTTGAATCTAGACCTCTTGGCAGAGGCAAGCATGGAGGGGCTGCGGCCACTTGAAAGATTAAAACAGTCCTTCAACTTTAAGGAGTGTTTGCAAAAAGTCATTATTTTTGTACATAATGAGCCTCCAAGGAATAAAAAGGTTGGCTCTGGTCTTTCAATATCGAACAAAAAATTCCGAACTCCATCACTGTCTTTTAAAAAGCTCATTGACAAATCTGTTTTTATTTATTACGGATTAACACTCCATAATCAAAGTTATAGAGAACCCAGCGCGCGGATATCAAGTCAACTTAATGAGAATTAAATTCAGTGGAAATTAATCTGATATAATCCAGTGAATATTTAGTTAAAACTAGATTTGATTTATTTAATTTTTTGAAAGCTACATCATTTTAACTTTTTTTTTAAATAAAATATTGAAACAACTAGTGACTTTGAGCTTTGTAATGTCATGGAACAAACTGACTTTAATAACTTTGTTCCTCATCACACGTTTTTTGAATTTCATCACACTATGGGAGACAAACAGTCGTCCTCATCTACTACTGACACATTAAATTTTGATTTCAATGTCAATAATTCTTTTTTTTTTTCCCGATCAGAATCATTTGCACCGTAAGTTGAAGTTGGAAACAGTCCTTTCCTAGTCAATGATGCAATCCATAGAACCTAATAAATTCTAGAGTGAAGATAAGATTTATGGCTTTATGCTGTTGGTAGTGGTTCTTTTGTAGAAATGCCTTGAACAGGACAAAGGGCCTTTCTGGCCGTCCAAATGAAGCTTCATGAGAGCTCCTCTCATGGCAGCAAAAGATAAGATATCACCATACACTTGTGTCCACCCAGCAACCAGGAAAAAACAGAAGATCATAAAGGTATATATCGTGCCAATTAAGTAGTCTTGGATAATCACAGAAAAAAAAAAAAAACAACCTGAAGTTCTTAAACTCTGAGCAAGAATGCGAAAGGGAACAACTAGTTTGAATTTGTCTCATGATCCGGGAGTAGTTACAAACCGTAGCAACCATTCTATCGTTGCATCAGATATTAATCCATGCGACCACAAGAACTCAGCAAGTTTGTTGAGATCAGTACTGAATTCTAGTAGTGGATTCCCGATCTGTAGCCATTAAAGTTCATCAGATGTTACAGAAAACGCTTTGCATGTCCTTATAAAACGTTCATATCACTTGCATCTGTTCCTTTTAGAAATCTTACCATGACATTATGGGGTTACCTTTATTCCAGATATAATCATTTTGAGAAATATCTCTCCACTTGGTTTAAAAGGTCCATAATCACAAAAGGCTCCAACTCCAATAGATGAACAACCAGGTCCTACAAATCCCAGCAAAGATCTTTTTTTTACACCATTAATAAGCATAAAAATTTGAGGTGATCAATATTCTGATAAAAACAGAAAGAATACATAACTCCATTTAACAAAAGAACAAGAGGCTTTGTAGCTGGATCTATCTCTGCCCCAACGAAGTAATAAAAAAGAGCTCTAAGTTGCTTTTCATCAATGGTTATGTATCCTCCATATATGTTGCCGGAAACTGACCTTTGGCTGGCCTGGCGAGGCTACAATTTTTTCAGCTTCTGAGATTGACCCTGCTATTAAAACAATCCATGGCTCCCGCTATTACATTTGGAGGGTGAGACAGGGCGTGTCTAGAGTATAAGAGTGGGTTTTTACAGAATGAGGAGTGTTGCTGTGAGCATAGTTATAACACGGTGTAAATGATGATCCGGTTCAAGACTCGGTCGGGTTTACCTAAATCAACCCAAGTTTTTATTTAAATTCTTAAAACAATGTTTTTTTAAATACACCCAAACACAGTTTCAGACTCAAAAACAAAGAATGCTTTACTTGTGAATCATTGGGTCAAATCGGACAACTATTTGTTTACTATCTTGATTTTTCTTGATTGGTGAAGATAAGATTTGTTAAAACTATCAACTATTGAAATTGCAGCTTGAACAATTAAAATTCACGTGGTCATGGTGGAGAAACTTGGAAGTCTTCATCTTCCACCAACAAATCTCACTTTTCTCATCTGCATTTTATAGAACATGTAGACATTCAAGTGTTAAAGATGAACTCCATACAGTCATGTTTTTACGATGTCTTAAGATTTTGCCCACCAAACTAAAAGCCATTGATGCCTTGTATCTCATCTAGAACCTCACTTTAATAAATGTATTTTCATAAAGTAGAACATAAACCATCAATGTCCGAAAATACCTTGGTGGGTAGTGATTCAGAACACCCACATCCACCGCAGCTTTCACACCATGAGGCTGGCATGCCAGTGTTAAAAACGCGATAAAATTATATTTTTTAATTTTTTTTAATTTTAAATTAATTTTTTTAATATGCTAATATCAAAAATAAAATTTCCATGCCAACATTATTTGAAAACACTATTCAATTATATTTTTTAAAAATTTTGAATATTATTTTATTTTGAAATAATTGTTTTAATACTTTTAGATTATTTTAATGAGTTAATATTAAAAATAAAATTTAAAAAATAAAAAAATTATTTTAATGCATAAATAAAAAATATTTTTTTATTATAATTTCAAATAATACTCAAGTGAACGTGAAATCTATTGGATACAATTTTAGAATTATCTTCTTAATGATAACCCCATGGACAGAATCTGACCACGAGGCCAGACTAGCTTTTTAGTTTTACAGTCCTAGTAAATTCAGTTTCTCAATTTAATATTTGAGAGAGTTCTTGGTTACGTTTAAAATACAATAGAAAGGGTATATTTTTTCATTTTTTTATTTAAAAAAATAAAAATTCACTTTAAAATTTTCTTATAAATATATTTATTATTATGTATGTATTCTTGTCTATTTAACTACACATGTTTATATCTTTTTTGTATTTGTTTTCCAGCGATAATAAGATTCTTTCATCTGATTAATTATTAGTATTAATCCCATGACTATTTATTCTTATGTAATGTAAGGTTTTAATTATGTAAAAGATAAAAAAGTAAAAAAAAAAAAAAAAGTAAAAACATTGTGGGGTTTTTTCAAACCACATCATCTAGGAGATTGGGTGAGCATAGTAGACTAATTGTCTGCCTTATCCACTCCTGAAACACCAAGTGATGGAAATTTATCTCAATGGTTATTGTTGTAGTCATCATAACAAGTCAATAAAGCATGAACAAAATCATGATCTTGATGTATAAAATACATCTTGCACGATGATGTGAAGTTGGAAACAACCCTTTTCTAGTCAATGATGCCATCCATACAAACCTAGATCATTCTTCACTGAAGATTTTTAGCAGTTCATTCATGCTGTTGGCAGTGGTTTCTTCTCCAGAAAAGCCTTGAACAGGAGCAGAGATCTCTTGGGTTGTGTTGATGGAGCTGTGTGAGAAGCTCCTCTAATGGTGGCGAAAGATAGGTTATCACCATAAACTTGTGTCCATCCACCAACCTGCCAACAATGGAAGAGTATTCAGGACTAAATTAAAGTTCTCATGGAACCTTGAGCACAATCAAAAGCTACAGGGATGTTTGAGATAGTGGTAATTGCTGTTTTGGAAAGTATTTTTTACTTGAAAATATATCAAAATAATATATATATATATATATATTTATTATTTTTTAAAATTTAATTTTGACATCAACACATTAAAAAGATTCAAAACATATCAAAAAAATTCAAAATTTTTAAAAACTCTAGTTGAAACGCTATCCTAAATAGACATATTAAAAGACTTCTTACTATAACCTAATTCTCAATAAATAAATAGAAAAATATCTGTAAAAAAAATTCTATTTAGTCCCTCATGTATCAAATATTATCCAATTAACCATAATATTAAGATTTATGCCAATCGATGGGGGACCCAATTGAGAATTGGGTGATAACTGGAGGATAATATGTCCTTAATCTGCTAAAGATTTTTTTAGTTAACCAAAGAATAGATGAATGAACTGACCTGGTTGCCTGAAAGCCAAGCTCTGTAAGGCACAGTTGTTTTGAGTCTCAAATCCTTCGCTATCTTACTTACCAAACTTCGAGTCCCAGTAAATGGAATAACTGAATCTTGATCTCCGCTGTTAAATTTCATTCAGACAACATGAATATCATGAATTGGGTTTTTTTTTTATCCAGTTAATCTTTTTTAAAAATTAAAATAATATTGTTTTGAACTTTTTTAAAATTAAATTAGATTTTAATGGTGTCACTGCATATTAGTTTGACCAAGTTAAATTTCATATAATTTAATTTAAAATATATCGTGAGAAGTCTTGTGTTAATGGGGGCATGATTTGAATAGTAGAACAGACAGGATATATTAGCAACCATCTATTTTTAACAAAAGTGTTTAATTGCTTTCATTTGATAATTTAAGGTATCAAAATTAAAAAAATAAAAAAGTCAAGTTAATTTAGATTTTGACTAAAAGTTCAGGCAACTTGTGACTGATTAGCCTTTCAAATGCCTTTTTGCATGATTACCTGTAAACCAAGACCGCAAGGCCAGACTTAACCAGAGATCGCACAACATGAATTGTTGGTCTTTCCTCATTTGATCTGTCATATTCTAATACCCTGAATCAAGAAATAGGAAATTAAACCAAATATCTGGAAAAAAATTGAAATAATTAAAAGATCAATACAAACTGAACATGCCCTTTTGAATTGCCATTGAAATTCATTGGAAAAAAGCCATGAAAAATAGAAATTGAAAATATAATTTGGTGTTTCATAAGAGAAGATTTTCTTGAATGTTGTATCTTGAACAAGGTTTCAGAATCATTACACGCTACAAAAATGCCAATTGGTGACTCCAACAAGTCTTGCGTGCAGAGCCATTTGCACATCTTTCCTGTTCAAGTATTTGGTTGTTTCTTCTTGTAAACATACATCTACCTTCCCCATAACTTGCTGTAAACGAACGTAGAATTATTAATCTATTGATAAATATGGAAAATTAAGCAGACTTTTTATAGAGAAAATGGGAAATTTAGTCTTGAACTTGTTAATTAATCACCTGCTTCTGCTTGACAGAATCCAATTCTAAAACTTGAGGTGATAAATATGGAAGTCTTGACCTTAAAGTTGCTGATTGAAGATCTTGAGTTGTGATTGATTAGATGATAGACATATATCACCAGTGACATCATATGGATCGATTGATTCAGATAATTCCTTTTGAACTAGGGTATATACACCGAAACAGGCAGAGGAAACAGTGCCTGTTATGGCCTCTCTCATGAGCTTAGAATTGTTGCAAACTGATGTAAGAAGTTGGTACGTAGAATCTGATATTAATCCATGTGACCAGTAGAAGTGATCCTGTGCGTTCAAGTCGGTGTTGAATTCCAGAAGTGGATTTCCTATCTACAATCATACAAAAAAATTGAAACATTTGAGATTAAATTTAGAACTTGAAGTAGAAAAAGGAAAGTTAAATGCAGCATAAAGAGATTGCTCTATGTTCTACTTACAGCTATCCCCTTCAGGTTGAAATTCACCTTGGACCGAATAATGAGCCGAGCGAGTTGTGGGACATAATGGCCTGGTTGAACATTAGAGTATGAGGTCTCAGAGATTGATTGATACAGCAGTAGATGGCAGTCATTGATTCGAGGCATAAATACCTGCATAGCTCTCTCCTGCAATGAAGAAATCTCTCTGCTTGTATTGTGGAAATTTGACGAACCAGCGCCGCAGGAACACCAGATTGTCTCTTGCTTAAGAAACAAACACCAATCCATTCTAATAAGTTTTGTTAGAGGGCAACATATTCTTGTCATTGTCGATCAAAACTTTGGCTAAAGTAAAAAGGGTTCAGAAATTCAACCTGTCATCTCGTCATTGACATAGGAGTAGAAAGTTTGGTTGGCAGAATAAGAGAAACCAACTCCTGCCGGGGACTCCAAGTATAACATATTTGCTTCTGAAACAAAGAGGAGCACAAAAACTTTAGCCAGCCACAAAAGAAAATTATGAATTAGGCATTCAAAGTAGAAAAAAGCCGATTAAACCAAGTAATTTTGAAACATTTTGCTCCAGTGTTCAAGGTCAACGCAAAGAAACTACAGTTTCTCAACTAATTAAAGTGATAAATCTTGAATTTGATACGGACGATCATTTATTTTCTTAGTGATGATCACAGTACATGTGGTGGCGGCTAATACAATGATGCAAACAGATAAGGGCTGGCAGCCTGGCACCTTTATTCCAACTATACTCATTCCTGATCAAATTGTTTCCTGTTGTTGGTCTAAAGGGGCCATGTTCAACAAAAGCACCAGCTCCAACAGAGGAACAACCAGGCCCTACAAGAGGAAAAAAGCTACAATATATTATAATTTATTCAAACTCGAGAAAGAAAAAACTATACATGGTAAAGGCAGTAAAATCCATGGAGAATCCAAAGCATTTGCTGTAAGCTCCTGTGAGCTTGAGTGATATTTTTACCTCCATTTAGCCAAAGGACAAGGGGTTTTGAAGCAGGGCTGGTTTCTGCTTCAACAAAGTAGTAAAAAAGTGATCTGTGCTGCTTCTCATCAACCGTGATATAGCCAGAGAATTGCTGGAAACTAACTGGCGGTTGTCCAGGCAATCTTACAATTCTGTCAGCTCCAAGGAGGGACTCGGTCCTTGAGCACAAGAAGATTAAGGCGATTGCCATCCATGCTTGAATGAATTGCTGCATGTTTAAGAAAGAAAGGAGAGTCTCGCTGTGTGGGATGATTTTGGAGCTAGCTTGGCGGTGCATTTCTTATAGCATCTCTGTGGGGTTCAATGGGGGGAAGAGGCCATTCTTGAGCGTGGATATAGAATAAGAGGACATGTTAAAGATTAGGAATAAGAGGCCATCCATGCCTTTTGTTGCGGCGCAGTACCAAATGTAGCCTTGGTGGAAAAGCAGGACAACAATGTTACTCATAGAAAAAAAGATGAAAGAGAACAGGTGTGGAAGCTAGAAAAAGTGGCCATGGAATTAATTTCACGGAAAGGGAAGGGCCAAAAGACGACGTATAATTTGGTTTGCTTTGCTTTGCCAAATTTGCCCAACATTATATCAGCAACAATATTACTCATAGTTGGTGATGTTAAAAAGAGTTACCAAAGGCAACGAATTGCTTATATTATGACCATCGATCATGATTATCTACAATCTATTCGGGTCTCAATGGAATCATGTTGGCACTTGGTGATTAGACTCTGCTCAGATTTTAAATTAAATCAAGATCAAATTAAGTCTTTGAAGATGCTTGGAAGAGTAAACAGGTCAAGTCTTTGGCCATGTTGGTTTACTCGAGATGCGAGACTTAGGCTAGGTTTAATGGTTGACGTGATTAAATTCAGGCAACTTGAAAGGTTAACTCGTGTTTCGATTGATCTAATTAAATTTTGGTTTAATTTTTTTTAAAATATTATTTTAATTTATCCAAATTAATACAAATTAACTTAATCAACATTCCAGGAATTCCGGATCTAATAGCCTAGGCAGAATTCAGTGGCCGAGGTCCCTCGTGGACCAGAGAGATTTCAATTTAATTTCCACTGGCGGGGAATGACTAAAAGCTTGTGGATTCTCTCATGTACGTACCAGGCTTTTTTAAAGTAGAATTGGGTTCTCATTAACATTTAGCTTTCACTAATAATTTATTTAAAATTTTTCAACATCTCTTGTGGAGCCCTCTTTTTTCCCCTCGTACGTTTATGTTGAATCAGTATTTGTTGAATTATTTTCATTTTCTCAACATTTCTAACATTTACGAAATTGTGAGTTCTTCAAGTAACAAATGATTTGGGTTCTCATTTTTTTAAGTGGGTTATATCTCATCTATATTTTCATATATATTTACAAATTTTGTGATAGCTTAATCTATTAAAATCAATGAAAATTACTTTATTTAGAAATTACTCCATAATTAGATTTTAAGGTTATAAGATAAGATTTCAAATCATGACATTCATTTGTCATAGATTAAGTCTTTTAAATGTTTAAAAGAGAGGGGTGTTAAAGAATTATCTCAATTTAAAAATTTAAGTTATTAGATTAGATTTTAATATATGATTTATATTATTATTTAATATATCTACTCAAGTAAAAATCTTTTAGACTTGAAATTAATTTGTTTATGTTCACCTGCTGTTAGTTATTAGATTTTAATTAAAGTAAAAAACGAGAATGACGAGATTTAAACTCGTTACTGTTTGATCATCAAAACTTTAACACCAAGTCAAAGAATTATCTCAACCTAAAAATTTAAATTATTAGATTTCTCTAACAAGAAAATTGGATCAATTTTGTTGCCTAACGAGGAGTAATCTCCAATTTCACTATATATAAACTCAACTAATTAATATTAACAGCACAAAACAACAAGATCATTTTATACTAGCCAATGAAAATGTGAAAAATTTTATTTAGATTGTAATGCTGAAATATATGCTTGACATCTTCAAAATCAATTCAAGTTTATTAAGATTTTTCAAGGTAATCTTTAACATAAAAGGAGTTATCAGCATTATAAAGACGCTTTCGAGTATGACGATCTTTCATGCAGGATAATGGAAACGCTATTTAAATTGTAATATGTTGAAACACGTTCTTAACACATTAAAATCAATTCAAATTTGCTATATGGTTTTTCTTTTTCAGAGGATTTTTTATACTACAATTGTAAGTTCTAACGTTTATGAAGAAATTGTAAGTTCTATAAATATTGCCTGTATAATATTTAATATTGGTATCTGTTTATTATTATTATTATTTTATTATTGTTGTTGTTGTTTAGCTTTATATCTTATCCAATATATTCAGAAAATAAAGCTAAATTTTCTTCTGATAGTATTAGACATCATAATTATCTTTAACCGGTAGGTACATAGTCAATTAGATATTGATTTTGCTATCTCATCTTGAATTCTAATGTTATATTAAAAAAAAAATATTGATTTAGAAACAAGATTATCAGAATCCCATCTTGTATTAATTTAAATACCAAGTTAATCGTGGATTACAAAATTCGTGCCTCGATTCCTCCATCTTAAACTGCTGACTATCTGTACTTTCAAGTACAAGAAGGATTGTGGTAGCCCTAACTCCACATCCACCATAATATTTGAGTAGAATTAATTAACAATATCTGAAATCAAGATCATGAGCTAACATATCGGTGTCTAAGAATTAACTAAAGGATATGATAATTCATAGGTAGAACGCAAAAGAATTATTGGTGCATCAGGAGAATATACTTAAGGCCATATGGGAAAGACGAGAGGGAAATTCTGGATTTGTAGTCTAATCGTGGCTGCTGATTTGTGGAGAGGAAACTTGAATTAAATTGAAAAATACAGGAGACTAGACTCAGTGATTGTCATTCTAGTAGAGTTTTAGTTATATATGTTATGGAATTCTGAAGAGTTTGCCCTGGTGTCTCTAGAAGGCAACGACTACC
>Ga0325403_1000489_pt1 | contig 27835 bp, 16 predicted proteins | sample PopdelMetagenome_19_FD_205665 | JGI IMG/M metagenome (GOLD analysis project Ga0325403, IMG submission 205665) | Populus deltoides microbial communities from Bellville, Georgia, United States - Xylem-PdKOR-R4 | ecosystem: Host-associated > Plants > Phyllosphere > Stem > Wood/Secondary xylem... | reverse complement strand
TTTAACCATATCACCAAGAATCCCAAATTTAACATTGTCATCAGGAATCTTTAATTTTAACCTTGTTATCAGGAATTCTCAAATTTAACCTTATCATCAGGAATCTTAAATTGAACTCTGTCATCAAGAATCTTCAGTTCAACTTGCAATCAAGAAATCTCAAATTTAACCTTGTCATCAGGAATCTCCAATTCAATTATGTCATTAGAAATCTCCGGTTCAACCATCCAATAAAGGAATCTCATTTTTTTTTTTACTCTGTCATCAAGAATTTTTAACTCTATTTCAATCATGTCATTAGGAATCTCAAATTCACCTTTATCATCATGAATCTCTAGTTCAACCCTACAATCAGGTAATCTCAAATGTAACTCTGCTATAAAAAATCTCATATTTAACCCTATCATCAGGAATCTCAAATTAAACCCTATCATCAAGAATCTTTAATTTTAACATTGTTATTAAGAATTCTCAATTCCAACCTTATCTTTAGGAAAGGAAGATTTAGCCTTGTTATAGGAATTCTCAATTTCAACCCTACAATCAAATAGTCCTACAATCATAAATATTCCTAGGTTTAAGCCAATTTACAATCGCTTAAACCTTTTGAGGATCAACAGAGACTCCCTCACATGATAGTATAAATCCTTAGAAAATCACTTGATTCATGAAAAAAGGGACCGCTTTCCACATAGTAAACAAACTTTTCTTTATTAGAGTGGTATAAACTTGAATAAGGTGATTTAAATGTTGCCTTTTGGTTTTGTTGTAAATAAGGATATCATCAAAGTATACCACAAAAGTTTTTCCATGAAAGGCACATATGTTTCATCACTTTCATAAAAGTAATGGGTCATTGGAAATGATAAAAAGCATGACTAGCCACCCATGTAATCCATCTTTGGTCTTAAATATGGTTTTCTATTCATCTTTGGGATGGATCATAATCTAATGATACCCATTTTTTAAATCCATCTTAAAAAAAATTTGGGCTCCTTTCATCATGTCTAATATGTCATCCAATCTAGAAATAGAAAAACGATACTTAATAGTAATCCTATTAGTGACTCAACTATTCACGCACATCCTCTAAGAACCATATTTCTTAGGGCATGCACTTTACAAGGATTTAAGTTCTCTTTTATAAATCCCTTTTTTAATAGCTCATTAAGTTGCCTTTACATATCACTAGGGTTCATCCTGTAGTGGGGCAAGTTTGACAATGTAGCACTAGGAACAAAGTCTATGACATGCTTAATGTTACGTATAAGAGGCAAGACATCAAAGAGTTCAAAGGGAAAGATATCCTGAAACTCTTTCAACATTGTACTTACCTTTTTAGGTTTTTCATCTAAAGAGTCTCCTACAATCTCCATGGCAACTAAGGCAAACACAATAGATTTTTCATGAACCTCTTTTAGACTTATAATTATAAGTCCATTTGATTTCACTTTTTTTCTTCTTGTTACTGTCATTAAGCCTTAGTGATAGTCCAATGAGTTTTATCTTCTTCCCTTGAAAAGTGAATAAGCAAGAATTGGATTGTTAAAAAATAGTGACATGTCCTACATTTATGGTAATCACATCATGTCAAATTTCATCCTAATAGTCTAAGAACTTGATAAGGAAAAAAATCTCTCCTGAATTGCTATTGATGTATTACATTGATACAACTCTCACTATCTATGATGACTTTGTAACCTTTATCCCCACATTTAATTTAAATGTGGAAGACACTAGTTCTTCTCCAATCTTCAGCCCCTTTAGGTTGCGTCAAGGCATATTTAACTACACTTAGTCTAGTCATCTCCAATCCTAGAAGGTTTTGCTCAATCTAAGCAGATCTAGATCAAACACGACCTAGTAGATTAAAACCATCTTTATCCTCCCCATTTAGACCTTAAAAGTCCTCGAGGTCAGGTCCATACACCTAATCATCATAATTGATCTCATTACTAATATTCTCTGAATTAGTGATAAATAAGGTCTTATTGGGACAAGTAGAGGAGACATGATCAAAATCCTAATATTTAAAACATTGAATTCTTGAACTCATCTTAGGTGCTTTATGGAAAATATCTTAACCTTTGTCCTTTTTAGGAACCCGGGTAATAGTAGGATTGAGTTTATAAGGTAAAGAATTATTATTACTAAACTAGGATCTAGTAAGGACATCATAGGGATTTAGAAGTTTCGTCCATTATCTTTTCAAGACCAACTCGTAGTTTTACATTAGGGTATAAACTTTGTTAAGGGAAACACACCTCGAAGTACAACCTCTCTTTTAAGATTATCATTCAAACCCTTACAAAACCTACTCATAGTCATTACCTCATCCTTACTAACTGCACACCTTATTCTATATTCGTTGAGTTGTGCCATATATTCATTTGCAGACTCATTTTCTTGTTTTAGACTATTCTACTGGTCTAAGATATTTTCTCTATAGGATCAAGGTAGGTATTTTTCTGGTAACTTTAGTTTCATCTAGACCTAATCAATAATAGGGGGTTAGCCTCTCCAACCCAAATATTCTTCAACATTATCCCAATATAATTGGGCAATATCACCAAATTTTATTTTCGCAAACCTTACCTTTTATTTTTAAAATAAATTACATCAATTAAAGAAGTGATCAATATTACAAATCTACCTAGTGAGAATCCATGGATCAATATGACCCTAAAAAATTAGGGCTTTTACATTGATATGTTCCATAACTCGATTTTCAAGGGCCATCGTAGTCATTATGATCTTAATTGCGATTAGGTTTACAATTTCTATGGCGAGTTGGCCTTTGATAGTTATTATTGGAATGCTTACTATCATCAGGGTCATCATAGTTGTGGCAACCTTGGTTGTGGTTATGTTGATGATTTCTATGGTGAACTGGCCTTTAATGATGTCATTAGTTATTATTATAATGTTCTCTCACTAGACTACCTTACTTGTAAAGTCTCTGTGGACTTTATTATCTTATAAAGATTGTTTACTTGATTGGACATATTGGTCATTTCAACTTGCATAAATTGTAGTTGCTTTTAAATGTCCCTAAGGGCATTGCTAGAAGTCAAATCCATGGTAAATGTGAACTTAGGAATGGATGCTAGATGATCACTACGTAAATGCTTGCAATACTAACCTAGAATTATGGGTGAGATCACAAATAATTCTTGCAAGTAAAATGCAATACAAAAATAAAGTGAATATTTACTTTTTTATTTATTTTAGAGATTAACCAATCATAAGCATGCAATGCTAAGCCTCTAAGGCAAACATTAAGCTTGGTATAAACAGGCATAGAGATTTAGGAAATATTACTTGTGAAACATAAAAGGTATATAATTAGGGATATAGTGGGAACTCAATAAATTTTGTGTGTGTGTGTGTGTGTGTATGGTGGTTGGTCATTTGGGGAAGAATAAGTAGAAAGAAATTTGTGAAAAAAGAGAGAAATCTTACGAGAACATGCCAATTTGTACATCATTTCTTAGGAAAACCATTTTTTAGGATTGATTAAGTAAGATTAAGGAAGAGAAAGTGAAGAAATTGAATTAAAAAAAGGAAAGCTTGGGAACGACAACTAATGATTTGTTTCTTTCATTGTTAAATGAAAGTCATTGTTTGTTCTATCGTTGAATGAAAACCACTGTTATGTTGCTATCATTGATAAACAGTAGACAATGTTACATTGCTTTCATTGTTAAATGGAAGTCGTTGCTTGTGATTTTCATTGTTGAATGGAAACCTCTGTCATATTGTTTTCATTGTTGAATGAAAGTTAATGTTTGTTGTTTTCATTTTTGAATGAAAACTCCTATTATATTGTTTTTATTTTTGAATAAAAATCAATGTTTGTAGTTTCTAGTTAATGGGAAATATACATGAGCGAGTAATGTTGAATAAGAGACTTGAAGTTGGGAAATAGTATGGTAATTGATATTATAATTAAATAGAAACCCTGGACATTTGTAACATAATAAGTAATGGTATTTTTGAATTGTTGGAATTGTTTATGCATGTTAGAGTAAATTATAAATTGTAATATTAAATTGTTTATTCTCTTGATATATATGTGTGTGTGTGTGTGTGTAGGACCATTATACACCGCAAATCAAGACTGATATAGCTATTAGGATTAAACTGTTATATAAGGTATAATTTCATACTTATGCTTTTTATGTATAATTAATAGGATCTTTTACTTATCCTATAATTAAATCTTTTATAAACTTATGCATGTTAGCATTATGCATCTAATTTACTTATTAAATGTTTTTTTTTTTTTTACATATTGTATGTCTTATGACTTTGAAGAAATACTTATGATTGATATTGTGTATATATATTATGAAAATAAATTTGTGTGATAATGTCAAGGAATATTGAAATTGATGTGAGATAAGGTCAGAATGGTTGGACTAATGTGGTGGTGAAGTTAGTTATGTTGTGTATAAAGTGGTTGATAACTTGGTATGGTTCAGATATAGAAGAAAGTCTGTTGAAATTTTGATAAAATAAATAACATGATTATTTATATAAAAGTATGAGATATTTTTTTTTTGACCCTAATGTCATTGTATACATATCTGTAAGGATACAATTGTGCTGAAAAATAATAATGTTGCATTTTTTAATTTATTAATAAGAACTCTCTATAGGTCTAGGGTGTACATCTCTATTAAATTGGAATTTAGGAATTGAACAAAATTTTAAATCGTTTAATTCTAAAAACAATTAAAAGATCATGCTCTGATATCAAATTTAATGTTAAACAATAAACTAAAGTGAATTAAAACAAAGAAAACAACAAGTTTTTACAGGAAAGAAAGAAGTTATTATAGATAGAAAGAAGAAAGAATTTAGATAGACAAATAGTTTGTTATTTTATTAAATAATAAAAAACTGAACGTGATATCTCCAAAAGTCACATATAAGTAATAAATTCTAAAAACAACTAGTAAATAATATTGTCTGATATAAAAACAACTAGCTCCTAAGCTCAACTCAATAATATAAAAAGCCTAAATAAATAACTCAAATAAAATACAATTGGATGGACCCGGATGGGCTTGGTCTCCCAGTCAAAAAGCAACGGGCCAGGTCATCCTCCATTCGTCTATGCTATATTCTTGTGTAACATGCGGTATAGATCTGGTTATGGAAGCCGATATAGAATGAGCTTCATTGCCATTAAGATAGGCTTTCACCTCAGGAATACCAGGACCTGCTGCTGCTGGAGCAATGAAAGCACATAGAGCTGCAGCAGCAGTTGCCAAGACTATGTTGCAACCAGCAAATGCTGCAAAAGCCTTGTAATATCTGCACTGAAGCCATTACCATGTCCTAGTTATCATATAGAATTGGCAAGCGAACCAAGTCAGGATTCAAATGCATTGCCACTGGTTAAAAACTCATTATAATAGAAATCCAAAAAAAAAGATCAAATCATTTTTGAGGATGCAGCTGGGCACACAGAGAATGAACTACCAGAGATAAGTAGTAAGCATTTCAAGATTCTCTCGTCGATAAATGCATGAAAGCTGGTATTTTAGCTTCTTCTTTTTTCAGTACAAGAAAGACTGAAAATGATGGTGATGCAACTAGAACCTTACAAAGGGTTTTTTCTCGAATGACCCACTCGGGCTAATAAACTGAAAGAATAAGGCTTGGCCCCCCAGAAACTTGGCAAGAGCAAATTTTGAGACCATTATTAATAAACTGCCAATTAGCAGGAGCAAATGTTTTAAAATCAGACGTTCCCCTTTTCGTCATTGCAACAGTTCTCAACTCCAATGTATCTACCACCCCAAGATAAGAGAAACACGATATGTCAACAGCAATCATTCATGAGATTGTGATGGACTGAGCTTGCTGCTGCTTACTCATGAGCTAAGATTCTACAGATATTAGATTCTACAAGTTATGAGAGAATTCATGAATCAAATGCTGTAAGTTATTTATATAGTTTCCACCTTTAAAGATACAAAGAAGAAGGTTAATTTTTATTTTGTTCAATGCACAAGCATACAGTGATCGAACATTCATCACTTGAACAAAATAAATAAAGAAATAAAATTGAACCATCTTGATTTCCTCGAGTTTCTAGATGAAGTTGGCAAATGAACGCAGGACTAAATTAGGCTATACAGCATATATATATATATATATATATATATATCCTAAAACATTTCCAATTTCCAAGAGAGAACAAAACATCTTATCTTTCTGTGAATGAATGACTCCAAACCACACAAAAGAAGAACGCAGCAGAAAGACAGGCGAGTTTCTTACTCGTATTCAAGGCTTTCAATAGGACAAATGTCGGCACCAACACTGGCAATCTGGGATGTTGTATTCCTCCTTTTCACCAAAAAGGGTCCGGGAAATTATTTCCATGGCATCATTTTCTTTCTCCAAACACAGCGTCAAAGAGAGGTGGCCATAATCATACAAAGGAAAAGGGAGGAAGGGAGAAAGAAAGAAAGAACATTGAAAACAGAGGGAAGATAATTCTCCAATATCCTCCTTGTAAATAACACTAGTCTCAGTCTTGTATATTTAATTCCCTTAGAATGTGTATAATCATCCACGCGAATCAAAGCCCGATAATTGTGTGACAACAAAGATGCTGACTTTAACATGAATCAAAGCCCGATAATTGTATAACAACAAAGATGCTGCCTTCTTATCTGCCGGCTAAAACCTCGCAGCGTTATAATTTGAATTTAAAAAAAAAACAATTGCACTGTTAATTAGAAATATCTGCGGAACAGTGCACTTTACAAATTTTAGCAAAATAATATAGTTTGTAGATATTATTGGTGGAAAACATAATATTTATAACTTGTCCCTATTTTAAATAACGTTAGAATAGCTGCAAATTTTTTTTTTAAATATGAAATGGACAAGATAGAGAAGAGAGAAAAAATAAAAAATAGATTTTAGAAACATTTTGAAGTTCCAATTACGACACCATCAGTACCATTAAATAGATATTGACGAGACGAATCTAACGATATCAAAAAAGTCATTGATAGTGACCTAAGTATGTCACACTTGCTACCTACTGAAGGTGGATGGTTTACTTTTCTTTGACGGCAAGTGAAGTCCACTCGATTTATCGTTGGTGACCTTTTTTGGTATTATTGAATTCTTCTCATCAAGATCTTTTTATGATATCATAATCAAAGTTTTAGTATGCTTCTAGTATTTTTTTTCTCCTTTTCTTTTTTTTTTCTCTCTTTACAAATTATTAAAAAACAACTGTAACAGAAGGCAACTAAATTCCTTGTACCCATAAACACATTTTCCTATTCACCTGTGCTATGAAATAACATGTTTGCCATTCCAAAAAAACACAAGTCTCGGTTTGGGGGTATTTGATACTTTTACAAAGCTCATTAGTCATTTAATGATTGTATGGGGGTGTATATGCTTTTTCCATAATTTTTAAACTGTAAAATAACTTAATTACCCTTGATTTTTTTAAAAAAAGTTAAAGAGGTTGATAAAGGATATTGTAATCTTTTTTTTAAGAACAGTTAAAAGCCAACTTTGCCCTTGTAGTCAGGAAGAAAATAACCATGGACCTTGGGGTCTTTTGGTCTTTTCAAATAGGTTTTATTGTGAATCTCATAACATGGAGGGTAGTTTTGTCCTTTTGTTTCAAAACATTAATTTTTTAATCAATAAAGTTATCGACGCGTGCTCACCACGCGTTAGCGCGTGGGAGACGCCATGCCCTTGGAGCAGTGTGTGAGACATCTCCCAGTGACCGAACAAGCCCTTTGGTCGTGTCATTGGATGCGTCACCATATTCTCTTCCACCAGGTGTGACACGTATAGTCATTGATGTGATCGTTTGTCATCAGTTGACCTTTTATTTTTTTCCTTTCTTTTCTCTCTTCTCCCAAAAAATATAAGTTTGTCCTCTTTTTGTTCACTATTTCAATTCCAATCCTTATTCTTTTGATTTCTAATATTTTTTTGATCTTTTTATAGAAATTTTATTTGTTTTCAACTTAGTCCTTCAATTTCAATTTCGCATATATTTTTTTTCTAGTTCGGTCCCTATTGTTTTGATTTCTGCTTTTTTTGAAACCATATAAAAAATGACAGCATTTTAAAAAGAAATTAAAAAAAAATGGTGAAAGGGTTTTGAGTAGGTTTTCCCGAGGTCTATTTTTTATCGGATAATAATGGGTCAATCCTCCCTTTATTTTTATTGAAATCTGACTTGTTCTAGGCCCTAGATCACCCGAGTAACAAGTCAAATCACATGGGCAAGTCAAGTTTTAAATAATTGATTTATTAGGTTATCTCGATCTCATTACTTAGACCATAGATTTTGAGAGTTAATTCAAGTTGGCTCGTCCCTTATTACTCAGTTTACATGTTTATCATGTAATCTCAAGTTTGCTCGAGCTGGGTTTTTTTTTTTATCTAATTACATACTTCCTAAAGTGGTTTTTTTTTCCAAAGTTATCATATGATCATTTAAAAAAAAAAAATGTCTATTTACCATCATTGCCAATTGTTTTTTATCATTTCATTAAAATAATAATTTAGTCCTTATTCTTTTGATTTTTTATCATTTGGTTAATTGTTTTATTTTCAATTTAACTCTCCCATCAAAGAATTTCTCTTGCCCTCTAATTTATTTTTTATTTGATTTTTATCCTTATTTTTTTAATTGCTATTTTTATTTTAGATCATTTATGTAATTGATTTTTTTTCTTGATTTTATTATTCAACATTGAATTAAACATCTCTTTCCATATAATTTAAAAATTATTTATTGCATGCCTTTCAAATTAAACCCAGGAATCAACCCGGAGCAAGTCTCACCCGAGTCAACTCTTTTTTTTATTTTATAGATATATAAAAATAAAATTATTTTTTTAAAAAAACATACTCACAGGCTTCTTAACAGAAACCCGCAGCATTGCGGGGACCACGTCTACCTGTCACGTTTTGAGCTAGTGTGCCTTCTCAATTCTTTGCTTTCGTCCTTTGGATTTTGCACAAAGGGATAAGCAGACCCCCTTCGTTCCGTGGCTCTTCATCATCGTTCCTGATCTATCAAACAAATAGAAATGCTGTGCAAAACTTTAGAGGCGCCTGTCTGGGGACTCACCACTTTGCATAATTTATAATACCAACATGACCCCCGTTCCTAAAATCATACAGCAAACTCCCAAAGCAAGTATTTTCTTTCGAAGAGATGCGTAAGACAACAAGAAAGCAAAAAAGAAGAGAAAAGAGAACCACGTCATTACAGTTTATGTAGATGAAGAAATTCAGACTGGACACTACCACTAACTAATAAGAGTAGCATACAATAACTATATGCTCCACAACACCGGCGGGCCGATTCAGACAAATAGGCCCAAAACTTTGAAGAAACGCACTCCCTAATCAAAACTTGAACAGAACAGCTGAAGAAAGAAAGTGCCTTCTTTTGTCAAAAACTTGGAGGAAAGTCAGTTCAAATAGTAACTAACATCTTCAGTCGGGAAGTATCTGCTCGCTGTCTGCATCTGCTTCCGTCTCAATCTTAGGCTTGGATGGACCCTGGGCTCCAGGGGCCTGCTTCTTCTTGATTCCACTCACAATGTCATCAATTCTCAGAAGCATGCAGGCGGACTCGATTGCTGTTTTGAAGGTTTGTGCTTTGACATTGTATGCATCCCATATCTGATGACACGGGCAGACGGTTATCAAAACAAAACAGATTTTGTGGACTTGAGAATTCAATCACCGCCAGCACCATAACATATCTATCTAGTTAACTTTATATAAGAATATGTGAAGACAAAGATAAGGTAATCATATCACAGACGTAAAAGGACCAAACCAATCAACTACGGGGATTAAACTAAGATGCAAAAGAATATTTGCATAAAGGGGTCATTATCTGACCTCCATTTGAAGAACAAAGCAACAGGACTTGAAACTACAATATTATACCTTCCTCTCTTTCATATCAGTAATTTCACCAGTGTTCCCATCTATGCCAATCCATGCATTTTCACCATTCGCATGCTGCAGTAATGAATTAGACACAAAATAACCAGAAGATGGATGAGTGGAATCTGTAGGCAGAGCTTTTATTCTGCAAAAGCATACTACAAAAAAAGGTTCATACCTTTCCTTGCAGAGCAGTCATGGTTCGGATCACATTAACACCACAATTCTGAGCCAATGTCCTTGGTATAGCCTCGAAAGCTACAGCAGCAGCTTCATAAGGCCACTGTTTCACAACCAATAGAAATAACATTAAGGAAAATCATGTTAACTATAATACATATCCTAATTTTATCCTCAAAAAAATTTGTGTAACAGTTGGTCAAATCTAAAACTTATTGAAGGGTGATCCATTGGTTCAAGAGATTTTAATCATTCACCTTTTCTATGCCTTCGATGGATGAACTTTTTTGCTTCAGAGCAGCAGATACAGTTAATTCTGTAGCACCCCCACCAGGAAGGAGTTTTGGATTCTTGAGTATATTTCTTGCTACAGACATGGCATCCTATATTGAGAACAAGATTTAGAACATCAGATGGCTGAGGAATATTTAAAAAAAAAAAAAACAGAGGAGTTTGACAGTTAAACCATTCAATACCTGCAAGTTTCTTTCCACTTCATTCAGAAGATCCTTGCTGGCACCTCTCAAGAGAACAGTACAAGCCTTTGGATCTTTGCAATCAACAATGAAAGCAAAGAATTCATCCCCAATTTTCTTAACCTCAAATAAGCCAGCCCCAGTACCAACATCAGACTCTTGCAACTCATCTGGCCTGTTAACAATGGTGGCCCCACATGCCTTGGCAATTCTGTTATTATCAGTCTTCCTCAGCCTCCTGATTGCACTAACACCAGCTTTGCTCAGATAGTGGCATGCTAAATCACTGAGACCTTTCTCTGTGATTACCAAATCCGGTTTGAACTTAAGTATCTGCACACACATATTCTCTATGAATTCCTCTTCCATTTTCAACAGGACTTCCCAGTCTTCTTCTCTAACCAGCTCAGCATTTGTCTGGTTCTCTCCTTTCTTATATTCAACAGGGCAATCAAGAAGAATAATGCGCGGGTTGAGAATTTTTCTTTTCATTTTTCCTGGGGCAACCACATCTTTGTTAAACATAACCCCTTTAAGAACCTTCGAATCTTCCAACTGGCTGCCAGGCACCTTCTCAACCTTAATGTATTTCTTAATGTCAACTTCCCGCAACCCTTGGCCAAGGTCAACACCAACTGTTGAGGTAGCATCAATTGCTAGATCCTAGAAGTTAGTAAGTACTTAGCATAAAGGAAGTAAAATTTGACCAGATAAGAACAAGGCATGGGACAATGATTAATGTTCAAGGTACTCCCTGTATTCAGAATATTTTAAAACCAAAGCAGGAAATTAGGAAATGCAATAAAAATATCAGCACCACATCATCAAATACTGTGCTTCTGCTTCTTTTTTATGGAAGTGTCATCTATTCATCAGCAAGGAAATAGTTTCAATGAATAGTCCAACTTTATTCAACTATGTTTCCTTCTAGTAGCAACATGGATTCATTTGTGCATAAATATTCCTCGTCCACAATTCATTAAATGAAGAATGCAAAATTTACACATCTCAAAGATCTTCACATTGTAGGAAATAAGGAAATGCAATAAAAATATCAGCATCGCATCACCAAATACTGTGCTTCTGCTTCTTTTTTATGGAAGTGTCGTCTATTCATCAGCAAGGAAAAAGTTTCAATGAATAGTCCAACTTTATTCAACTATGTTTCCTTCTAGTAGCAACATGGATTCATTGTTTGCATAAATATTCCTCATCCACAATTCATTAAATGAAGAATGCAAAATTTACACCTCAAAGATCTTCACATTGTTATAATCAGGGACAAAAACACAAAGTGAACCATGCATAATCATATCAAACAAAGAGATTGAAATCTCACATTTAAAAGCATCCAATAAACTTGGATAGTTAGGCATCCCAAATGAGAGTATTAAGAAATTTCACGGTTCAGATAACAGAAAAGACCAAAACAGAAGTCAACAAAATGCCATTTGTATAAACCATTAGAATGCAAAGGATACTTACAGCAATTAAGTCCCCAAATTGACTAGTGAACTTTGTGCCTATGCAACTCTTGACCAGCCCCAACATTGCCGGACCTGTCATGTATATCCATAAGTTACTAAAACAACCCAACCAAAAGGATAATTTTTCAGCACCCCACAATGACCCTACAATCCTTTATATTATATGAAATGAGTACTACATTCCCAGTAAAAATAGTCGAACTCCTACAACAGGGTGTTCTTTATAAACCTTCATCTTCATCTTTTTCATATTAAGAAAAAAAAAACCTAGCTAAGCTTCTAGGTTATCAGCACTAGTAAGGAGAGGGTGAATATTACAGATTCCAACTAAGAAAAACACCAACCACTAATCCTCTCCCTCAATATAAACTCAAATTAGAAACATAACAAGATTCAATCAGTGACCAAAAGAAGTAAACTGAAACGGCAATAACACCACCAACAAAAAGGAAGAATCTTGATAAACAATAACAATCAGAAAGTTAAGGAGCAACAACTTACGATCGTTGACATCAATGGACACAGCAATTTTGTCAAGCACGGCAATAGCATCCTCCAGAGCTTTACTGTAGGCTGCAGCAATGGTAATAGAAATAATTAACAAAGTGAGTTAGTTAGTTAGTTAGTGAGAAAGAAGCTGATGATCCAATTAATTTTATTATAAAAAGAAAAGATGTAGAAGTAGTTAAGTTACCTCGGCAAATGACAGTAGGATGATAGCTCTTTTCGATGAAAGCTTCAGCAACATGAAGCATCTCTCCTCCTATTTTCATTCATCCAATTAAAATCAGTAGTGATAGGTTCAATAAGTAGTTTTCTTTTAAAAGGAAAAAAAAAATACACGAGGTGGTACCGACCGAGAACAATGACAGAGGTCGTTCCGTCACCGACTTCTTCGTCTTGAGTGCGACTCAATTCAATCATGGATTTGGCAGCAGGATGAGCCAGATCTAACTCACGGAGGATTGCATTGCCGTCGTTGGTAACAACAATACCACCGCTGGCATCGAGAAGCATCTTCAACATGGACCGCGGACCTAAGGTGGTCCTGATGATATCGGCAACTGCCTTTGCAGCCTGTATGTTGGCATGATGTACCTTCGTTCCTGATTCTCGTTTCAACGAATCCCCTGCAGCAGCGGCCACACATTTTTCATTTATTATTGTGATTGTTATTTTATATATATATATATATATATATATATATTTGAAAGAAGAAATTAGGGTTTTAGAACTTACTGAGAACGAGAACTGGAGCGTGCATCCTTCCTTTTCGCTTGTTTAGGTTATACAGGTAGAAAAACCCTAGAAAAGGAGACGAGAGGAGAAGAAGATACGGACTGTTTGTGTGCTAGTGTGTTCAAACTTTAAAGTGCCTGCCTCCTCTTAAAAACGAAAAATGGCTGCCAGCCCTCCCTCGGTGGGTTGGGTAAGCTTCCAGACTCGAAATGCGCTCTCACTTAAAGTAACAAGTAACAACGCCTCAAACCGATGTCGTTTCTAGACCCAACAATATAGTAACGCGGGCGGAGGAGAGGAAGGGAAGAGGGTAAGGAGCCCAGCCCAACAGCCCACTCAATCAAAATTCTATTTTCTTCCTATTATACAGCCCCTTAAGCACAAATTACTTAGTGGGCTTACAACTTGATAAAAACACCGGATCCAAGTTTTTTATGGATGAATTCAGAAATCTAATTAAATTAAAAGGACAAAAAAAATCCTTGTTTTTTAGAAAACATGATTTTGTTTGTAGGAACTAAAAAAGAAACTAAAAGTGTCAGTGATTCAGTAACATGAAATATTTTCTAACATGTGTTTGGTAACTTCTACTTTTTAAAATGTTTTTAATTTTTTCTATTTAAAAGAATATTAAAATAATATTGTTTTAATTTTGATATACTAATATAAAAAAATTATGAAATATTTCATGTTCGGTTTTTTTTATTTTTTTATTTAAAAAATATTAAAATAACATTTTTAAAATATTTTTCATTGTTTTAATATATTAATGTAAAAAAAATTATGAAAAAAAAACTTTTTTTAAAAAATAAAAAATATTTTGCACCATGTTACTATACACTTAGTGTTGTGCTTTTGAAACTATTTTTCAATTTGATATACTAAAAAATACATCATTTTATTTTAATTCATCGAAAAACAATTTTTAAAAAGATTTGCTTTTATTATTGCTTATTATACAAATTTTCATTTTCATTTTGGATTTTTTTTAACTAATCATTTACACACACACACACACACAAACTCCCCGCTCCAGCCCTCTTCTGCAACAGAGAAGGTCCAGCCTTTGGGGATGTCAAGGGGCCTGAAAACAATTTGAGGCATCTCATTAACACCACCACCACTACGCTTTCCCCAACGAAAGAAATGCGAAAGCCATCGTAGCCTTCATGTCTCCCTCCAAATCACCTCACTCTCAGTTAACTTGATGCATCTCTCCCGTAATAGATACAACACGAGATAAAATGCTGATAGCTGCATTTCCCAAATTGAATGCATGTATCTCGACTGGCATCCACCTAGCCCTTCCCTAAGTAAGTGGGGTCTCTGTTTTGTGACAAAAAAAGAATTTCACACACGTACCAAGTTGAATACAACTCATCTTCAAACTGCTGTGTGTAAGAAGTTCTAAGCAGAAGAATACAGTTGCATGGAAGAGGCTGAGATTTCGTAAAAGCCACCTCGATCTTCATGGCTACATCGGGTTAACTTCCCCAATCAACACGGTTTCTCTTTCCTTTAAAATGAGTTTCTAATTACAAAATAGAGCAAGCTGAGAGACTAGTATGACAAGAAATAAGCACTGATGCACTTGGAATTACAACTCAAGCTCATTGCATACAACAGGTTGTACACAGGGTTCAACAAGTTCAGAATGCTATTCCCAGGCTTGACGTCTCAAAAAATGTTGTTCCCTCACTTGTTGAAAAATAGACCTCTTTTCTTTCCTTTCCTTCTTTCACCAAACTGCAACAGTCAATAAGAGTGAAAATCCTGTTTTAATGAGAGCCAACTCAACAGAGTTGTTCTTCATACATTATCTTATTGTGAAAGAACAGCTTTGAATGAAGCATCCACAGAATCAGGCAACCCTTTGCACGGAAAGAGCATGCGACAGCTAATGAGTCACACTACCACATTTCTCAAAAAAACCCTTTCATCATCCCCAGCCCCAACACTCTCACATTCTTATAAACCCCAATGCTACATATACCAGAATGCATAATTTGTAATGTAGCTTGCATTGTATATTGTATAGATATACACGGCACATGCAAGTCACAGAATTCCATGAAATTCACAAAGAAGAAGAGGGCAGAAAAGAAGGTACAAGAACCATACCTGTTTGATAAATAATCTCAACGTCAGAACAATTGTATCTCTTATGCTGCAAAAAAGAGTGCATGAAAGGTTAAGCATCTGAATAGGACAGGAACAGCAACAAAATTTGGAATGAGCAAACTATAGTGTTGCAGCAGGTAGGAAGGAGGCGTATGGGATAAAGGATCAATGGAATCTAAAAACAAAGGAAAAGAAAAATCAAAAACCTTTACAGACTGCTCAAAAGCCAAATGTAACCTCATGTTCAGGGACAAACTTGGCCAATGTCAAGGATCAACAGTAGGCCAGCAAATTATGGCACTTCCAACTCAAAACAATCCTAAGGTTTACCAATTGCTTGGGCAGCCAAAGCCAAGTTCATGGTTTAAGTCTTGAGAACGACCAGTTTTATACCTTGCTCCAACAGAGCCATGGATTATAACCAGTTTCATGTCATGCCTTGACAGAACCATGAGTCATGCATGATTATAATTTCTTTTAATATTCAACCTGTTCTTTTCCATTCCATTTTCAACATTATAATGCATTAACTTTCTTGAAGAAACACTTACAAAAAAAAAACACTTCTTTAGCAGCCACTAGCCATCAAACATAACCAAACCAACTCTACAAAAAGCACAAGTGGATACAAATCTAGCTGTTTGAGACTTTAATCTCCCTTTCATATCTTATGTAATCTTACTGATGCATTCAGATCCAGACAGAGAAAACTAAGATTCCCTTTTCCATTGAATGGCAGATTTTGAGGTACTCCCCCATCAATTACTTTTTTTTAGGGGAAAAAAAAGAAAGAGGATATGTGCTTTTATTTAAAATAAATTAATGACAAGAAAATTATCATAACCGTCCACATAATCACAAAAAATCAAAATACTTGAACCTTTAGCAATCCAGTTCTGTAATTTTGTTTTATTCTCTATATTATGCACCATATTCATAATTATATGGAAGATAAACGTAGATCTTATTTCTTTTACTTTTTGACCATGGTGGAGGAACAGGAAGAAAACCCAAGGACAATAAAAATTCTAACTTACTAGCTGATATCTGTTGAGCTGTCATCTGCTTGTAAGAGATGCTGACGGCCAGTAGAATCAGTTAATATAAATTCTAAAGCATGTCCATAGGGAATTGTAACCTATAGAGGGAGAAAAAAGAGAAGATTATGAGAATAATATAATAAGACATCAACCACCTTTGTGATTTTGAAAGATAAACAATTGGCAAAAGGATGGTAATCTTCAATGACTGAGAGCATGAACCCAGCACCATTAAACTTGCAAGACTCACAAGATGATCACAATCACAGGGAGCCTTTGTGCAGACTTAAATTCCATTTAAATGAAAAATATTGGTATTATCATCATACCAGGTTCATCAAGTGCAAGTCAATTAATCATAACTACAATAATTGAAACTAGCTATTGCCACTTTCCTCCAGAAAGTGGGTGCATATACTGCAAGATACAAGTGTCCATGCACATGCACTATGCATTAATCGATCTTCATCCATGCAATTTCTTGAAGAGAAATTTGCTGGATAAAGATCAACAAAAAAGTGTGTAGAAAGGTCCATGGCATACCGTATTACTCAGACTTGCACAACATCCACTATCAAAGACTGTTTGGGCTTGGATTCTGGTATGAAGGCATCACTTAATAGGGGCATGAGTTTAAAAATAAGTTAACAAATCCCATCAAGGCAAGTACCCAGTTTTTTTAGTATGCCATGAAAACATTTTCTTTAGTGGCATTCGTTGCACTTAACATAATTGGCACTCTACATTCTTTAGCATCAGGAGATCACATTTTTCATTAGATTGCAAGGCCTTTCATACAAATTAAGAGGAGGAAGAGAGGAGCATACATTTATGGTTGGTGAAAACTTCTCAGTGACAGCCACACCCCCCGATTCACTCTTGATACTGTAGCTATCCCTCTTGATGGCCAAAGTAGCTGGTTCCCATATATCAATAAATCCAGTCTGTAATATCAAACACCAAATTACTATCCATCCTGTTTAAAATATGTATAAAAGGTCTTCAGTAAGACCTTGATAACAAATGGAGAACAAAATTTGTGTATAGATTCATACCTTAAGGCCTACTTTATACGAAACATGGCCACTATAAACAGTCTTCTGTATGTGTTCATGCATCTCAGGATCTGTGACCAGGAAAGTGACAATTTGTAACATTTATCCTATGGTGAGCAACTTGACCAGAAAAAATAAATTAAGGTATCAAAATGCAAAGGAACTGTAAAGGGAACTGCAACAATTCAATGATATAAAAATATTAAAGACTAACTGTGGCCCTCAGTATAGGTTTCCAAAATCCACAAAGGAGTTTGTCATCTTGGAGTGGCCAATTTTGATGCCACCTGCAAAGAGTATTAGGAAGACTTCTGTTCCTAACTTGTAAATGAGGGAAAGGTAGTGTCTAAACTGTTGCTAGCAACATAGGCGACAAATAAAGAACTTGTATCTGTTGACCATAGGCAACCAAAGTTAAAAGAAGAAGAAGAAGATTGGACAGGGAAGAAAAATCAAGTAGAAAAAAGATCCACATTGAATAGGGAGGGTGCGGGTGCAAAGATGATTTTATAACTAATGTGAGGACCATAACAAGGGGAGAACAAGAGGACAACTTTTAGTATGCAATGCTTTTATGATGTAACAAGGACAACCCATAAAAAAAAAGGAAGAATAAAAGAATAGAAAGAACAAAAATCCATAGAAACTGCGTGTTATAGCATAATTACTAACCATATCTGATCTTTTTGTGCTCATTTGCAAAGACCTTTACAAGCTCCCCCTGGAGACATTAAGAAATAAAAAAGGTTATCTCACTCACAATTTATATGACAACTAAGATATGTAGCGATGACAATAGTAATCACTCAAATTAACATTTTTATCAGGACCACCCAAGAAGCGCTTCTGCTTGACCACAAAACTATCAACAAGCTAAACAAGGATAGCTATTATGCTTGTGTGCATGCATGAGCACATTCAAATATTATGTATCTTTTGTGAATGGGCTCAAACAAAACCTCCAATTTGTATGCAGATCTAATCACCTGATTCAATATTATTCTAAATGTCTTGAATATATATATATATATATATATATATATATATATGCTCCAATTACTTGGACTTAGAAAAGACACGTGAAAGGATTTCCGAGTTCTTTACCCATGCAGACATGAATAAACTCAGATGCCAATATGCAACCTGATGCAATCCCTCTCAAGAGCGCCCCATGCACACTCAAAAGCAGATGTAGCTCAATTCAATTCAAATGCATAGTCAATAGACTAATGTACAGTGTGGAGAAAAGTAAAACAAAAAAAAGGCCTACATAACAGCAGGTATGCAGCAGAACACCAAGAGACCCTTAGTAAACCTATTCCTTTACATTACCAATCTATCACAGTTGTAAAACCTATTACACATGAAAAGGAAGCCTATCTCACAGAGACAACCTCCCATCTTGCCTTCTTTGTTTTTAATCTTAAATCAACTTCTGACAATTTTTTACCAAAATTCTTGTTAAATTCCGATGCTTTGTTCTTCAAGCATCAAGATCCAAGCAAGCTATACCAGCAACTGTCACAAAGAAGTATAGCGGCCCAGCCACCAAAGGGCATGAGGCAAATCAATAATTAAAACCTATATTAAAACAAGAGAACCAGTATGACCGTACAGCCCTAAAACTGATGCAGAATGAGCTCAAAGCATGTTAGGACGCTAACATGAGCACAGGAAATTGTGGAGGTGCATATCTGACAGCCTATTAGGTTGTTTTGAATTTTTTACCAAGCTCTGCCAAATGTTGGTCTTCAATGGCCAACGAGCTAAAGTTTAGTTTTCCAGCAATAAGAGGAAGCAGATAGCAAAATTGAATAAGAAAAAGGAGATAAAGAAGAGAAGGAGCTAGAAAATCCATCAATAAGAGAAAGGAGATGGAGATAGAAAACATGAGAGATCCAAGACGGGGAAAGAGAAATAGAAGCAGCAGTTGGCATTTTCTAAGTTGTACATATCTGCAAATGAAAGGGAAAATTTCATATAGGAAGTTCTACAAAGACTGAGGATCTTAACCTCTTCCTGATCATCCTGTACAGCTGAGAGTCTAAACTCAGCATGTGCTTGGCATTTTCCACTTTAAGTAGCAACCCTTGCATGTGAATTAAGAAGATGCCTAACTATATATCCCAGGAGATGAGGTAAAAATTAACTATAAGATCTAAAAAAGAATAAAAAATGAAAAAAAATATATATATATATACACCTTATCAAATTTAATCAGACTGTAGGTGGTGCAGGACGAATGAAAGCTTTTCAAATTATTTGCTTAGGAAATTTTGAGATATTATTTTATTTCATTTAGAATATATTTCATAAATCTAGCTATATTCAGTATGAGTTAGAAGTTTTATTTTGGTCAAGACTCTATTCTATTTCCAATCTTACTTCAGGATTTCATTAGGTTTTTAGTGTGTGTGTGTGTGTGTGTGTAAGAGCACTAATCTAATGCTTAAGAGGTTGAATTTAGTTTGATAATTGTGAAGCCTTTGTTTTCTCCCTATAGTATTCTTCTATTTCTTTCCCTTTCTTCTATTTTCTCCTAAATCTTATCTCTGTCCTGGTCCTACGTCACCTAGCTTGTCATAGGAACTTGGAAACCCAAAAAGAAAACCAGACAAGAAAAAGACACAAGCACACACGAAGAACCAACTATTGCAAGCACATGGGAATCACCAGCCCAAACTGAGAACTTATACCTTGCGCTTCCTGTCATCCAGAGGCTGGACTTCTATAGCAAGGTAGGTTTCAACATCATCAGCAGTAACTAGATAGTTTGGTTGTTTTGCTCCTGCAACCAGAAACTCATTAAGAAACAGCCCTGAGGTAGAGAAAAAAAAGAAGAATGAAAAAGAGAGTATACCTTCAATGTAATTAACAGATCCATCTTCCAAATGCCGTACCCACTACCAATGAAGAAAGAGGAGGTTATGAGGAACATTAACATTCTACCCAGATGCTAATGGATGGGGAATTTAAGTGACAGAATCACACCTCAAAATTACAACTGGTTGTTCCATTGATGGAGTATCCGCATGCCTGGAGTTCTCTTCCTGGAAATGCTTCGCCTGAAATTTGGAGGCCCTCTATTGCTGGTAATGGATCATCATCTGCAGCTGCATATCATAATACATCCAATGGGAATGTTCAACAACAATACTTAACTAAAAACTTTCTTGGAGAAGAATGTCTCAAGCTTCCAACAACACTACAATCTCACCCTCAGAAAAGGAAGAAGAAGGTTCTTCAAGAACTGGAGCTAGGTAAGGAGAATATGAGGCGCCAGGATCATCCAATGTATTTGAGTATAGAGGGTTTCCTGATCCCCAATTAGCTGGAGGTTCTCTCTCGTTCAGTTGTCCCTCTGCTTCAGGATCATCCAACTCACTGTTGCTGACAGGGTCGCGAAACATGACTTGTTTATTGGTTGTTTCTTCACCATAATGAATAGCTTGTGCATCACCCCTGGAAACTGTAAAATGTGTCGGAGTATCATGAGCTGCTGAATTCCTGGTAAAAAGCCAAAGTCACTGGATCAAGACCAGCTTGTATAAGCAGTAATTGTTCCATCTATAGCACAATTTTTATAATGAGAAATTATCGAGAAAATTCACAAGAAATCCCTCAAAGAAACAGGAAAAGCCTGTACAAATCTGAATAAATGAAGAAAAATAAGTTCCCTGCCAGAGGCAAGAAGGGGAAAGGGAAAGATGAAGACAAGTATGCATGATTGAGATAAATGGATTGTCAAAAGTTAATCTAAAGAATTTCTAGATATACACAGCTTAGGGATTTGCACGATGCAGCAGCCAAATTATAAGAATTCTATTGCTAAGACAGTCTAATTTTTGGTGAGGCGAAAGGTGCACAACCTTTGAATTTTACTTAAAATGGTGGAGTACAACAAAGTCAGAAGAATGAATTCAATCAGAAGGAAAAATGAGGTCTCCAATGCTACCAAATATTCTTTGGCTGTTTACTACCTAGACATCAACACTGACCAAGCATAGGTCTCGTGTGGATCCACAAGTTCAGTACAGTTTGTTTCCAAGGTTTCTCAAGTATATCAGAGGAAGTATTTTTAAACAAAATCAGTTTACTTGCCTTTGTTGGCTCAAGTTGCAGAGCTTTTAAGGATTTTCATATGGAACGCATCTTGAAAATAAGAAGAATGAAAGAAGAAATTTTATGAAGGAATAAGAAGAATAAGGAAACATAAAAGATGAATTAAAGTTTAGGCAAAGCTCATAGCATACCATCATTCTCTCTTTTTGATGATTAGAAGCTAGCACGTGCTTTTGTTTTAAAAAAGAAAAGTTGATAATAGTATTGTAAAAAGCACAATATTTTCCAATGAAGGAATGGAGATTTCATTATTTAGAAAAAAAATAAACCATACATATGACCAATTGATGCAAGAATTTAATGAAAACAGAACCCACCAACAAATGCAGAGTGTACATTCAGTTCACAGTAGCAGTCTCCATTGACCAGGCTCACCTGCTAGCAAGAGGTGAATACCTCCCTGCATCATCAAGATCCAGATTTTTCGCAGCACCACCAGCCAAACCACTCTGATGGTGACTCAATGGATCCCAATCTGCTGCTGTCTGAGTATCAGAAGAAGTCATAGGTATCTTTCCATGGGAATATGATGGCTGTGGCACCAATTCAAGTCCACTTTTGCTCTGACATGTAAAACACATGAGCATTTAAAGAAATAATTTTGAAATGCTAGATGAAATTCCAGTAAGATATAAACATACCAAAGCAGCATGAGAAGGTGACTGTGGAGCAAAATTTGAGTGGTTCACATCTGAACGCCAAGGTGCCAGTTGATACTGGGACTCCTTGAGCTTTGACTGGAACAGAAGGAAAGAAGATAATCAACACCCATTCATTCATATGGAAATAATAAGCTGAGGAGCAAAAGATCTCAAACTCCCATAACTTAAGTTAACTTGCTAATTACAGATCACATAAGATGAATAATCGTGAACTATCTATAACAACCTCTTGTCTGCATAACATACCTCAGTATGAATAAGCTTCTCCTGGAGATGTCTGAACAGCACCTACACGATAAAACTTCAGCTGGTAAACAGCAAGCAAGTGATTTTATAGCATGCATAAATGAAACAACAAGAGGGAAAAGGCAGGTGTTTAAGGTCAGCTTCAGAAATGCTTCAAAGTGGTGCACTGTTAAAAAGTTTTTTCCTATGTGCTCTATCACCTGATCTTCTCAAACGAAATAATAAAAAACAGCACCTACCCTGACACAACATCGCTATCCCTGGATAGTCTCTCCATTATGTCCTTCTCCAACAAGAAAATGTTTTTACAGGGAGAAACGACATAAGGAACGAAAGGGATATTGGAAGAGAATAAGTCAAGATACTGACAAGGTCTTTCAAGTTCTCCTTTCAAAAGGAAGCTCCAGTCATATCACTCGATAGCCAGAAATATTCAAGCATCTGTATCTATACTTTTAAGAACAGAATTACAGCACATCCCTATGAAACCGCACATCTTATATGGTAGCCATCTCTAAAAATCAAAAGAAATAAAGAAAAGAGAGCTGTGCATATTGCGATACATTATTTTGGATAAGCTAGCATGTAAAAAAATTTAATTAAAAGAGGAGTTTGCTAGCTAAAGAAGTTGTTTCAGCCCAGATGTGATCAGATCAGTTTATTTAATTAGACTCCTAAAACATGATGCATATGAGTGAGCCATAATTAGAACCTTGTCTGGTTGGAGGTCAATGCCCACTAGCAAACTTTAGTCCAAGAATAAACTTATGTCTGTCATTCTGGAGCATCAATCGCTTAATGTGGAAAACTTGCTCAATCCAGAATCTCCGAAAGGAGACATGATGAAAAAAAATCAGGGTTGTGTGTGCATAAAATACTCAATATACCATTACAAAGCATTTGGCACTGACCTTAACATTGCTAACAATAGACTGAGCATCAAGAACTGGTGGCTGCAAAGAATACTCCGCAAGAAGAGGCAGCAATGACGATACAAATGCGGATCTTTCTTGCTGTGCAGCCTAAAGAATCAAAGGATTAAGTCAAATTCTCTGGTTTAAAGGTGGATAAAACAGTGAAAATATCCAAGAAAGAAATAGAAAACATAAAATCAACCCCAAAACAATGAAATAAAAAAGAAGAGACCTACTTGCAATTCATATGTAAGACGTATGTTCTCCTCGATTATATCTTGTCTGTATGATAGAGCTTTTGATGCAGCATCAACAAGGTCCTGTTGCTGTTGATCAAAGGCCTGCAGCATGAAGCTCATTTAAAATTTGTGTGAAATACTCCTCGAAAAAACTAGAAGAGAAAGCGATGGGAGGGGGGGGGGGGTTCTTGATCAAAGCAAAGAAGGAAAAATGGTACACTTGCCAGTCGCATGTAAGCAATGCGCTTTTCCAGAACATACTTTTCATTCCGAATTTGTGCTTCCTATAAACAAAAACCAATTTACACAAATGAATTTCCATGATGTAATGGGAGCACAGAGTGAGCAAATGATGATTAGTTATGTTAATTCTACCTTGACAGAATAGTCAGCAAGATGTTTCCTTAACTGCATAATCTCTTCTTCATTTTCACGAACCTTGAGAGCAAAATCCTAACAAATATAAAAAGTTTCATAAGTCTAAGAGTTAACAAAGGAAAAGTTTTGCAGAAGCGCATGCAGATACCTGCTTCCAAAGATTACTCTGGGTGGCAGGATCCCCGTTGTTGGGAACCAGTACACTGGTAGGATCACCGGCAACAGCAGATGATGCTGATTGATGAACCCGCTCGTTCCATTGATCAACAGAATGAGACCTTTCAGTCAAAGGTTCATCTATTTTCTGCCAAACAAAAAAGGCCAAGTGTAAGAGAAGCAGTTCTCCATTGTAATGAGAAGGGGTTGAAATCCACAGTAATTACATATTTTTCAAGTTGCTGAATCTTGCTCCTCAATAGCGTATTCTCTTCCACCTGACAACAAAACCATTAGCATTAAAATCCAACATGGTTACTGATTTTACACAATAATCGGGTGCAAGGTATAACCAGGGTTTGGCAAATAATTAGATAAGGAAATGTTTGAATTGAAAGTAGCTCATTGTAAGAATGGATCTATTGTCGGGGAAGAAAACCTGTTGCCTGATGGTAGCCTCGGCAGCTTCGACTGCTTTCATGACCTGAAACAAGCTGTTGTTGTTGTTGTTGTTGTCGTTGTTTTGGCTGGAGTCATTATTATTATTGAAGGATAATCCAGATAGCTTATCTGCTAATTTCCTTTCGTGACCACCGTTCTCCATCTTCTTCGTCTCCCTCTCAATCTTCCAATTCCAATCGCACTCCTCCTCCTCCTCTTCTACTGCTACTAATACCTAATACTGGCGGAGCTCGTATTTCCCAAACCCTAATTTATATTATAAAACACTACTAAAAAAATAAAAAATCGAGAGAGAGAGCGCCTCGATTAGATTTTTAAGAGCAATTCTTTGTGTGTTTGTAATAATACTAATGATGATGTGCGTGTTAATGAAGGCACCCCCAAATCTACTCCCGGACAGCCACGATGCTCATCATCATCATGACGCCTTTTTTATGTCCTTTTCCTTAAAAAAAAACACAACTTCTATTTTTCCAGACTAAACCTTTTGAAATGAAAAATAAATAAATTCTATCTGCGCCCCGATATCCATAGCAAAATAGATAACCTCCATGAGACCAGATCAAGCCGATGGACGTCGACGACCATCACCATGTGTTTTAATCTATCTCTTATTATGCCGTTGATGTAATTATATATTAACTTGATATGATTTGATTTATTCTTTTTTCAATAAAAAAAAATTCACCAAAATGAGATAAAGAGAAGTTAGGGTATATTTAATAATGTGATAATTTTTATAGCTGTGATTTAAAAAAATTAGTTTTATAAAAATTAATTTTAGTTAAGATTTATTTTATAAATTAAATGTTTGGTTAAAATTGTGATTGAAATTAAAGTTGAATAAACAACAGTTTAATGTATTTGGTTAGATTCCATTTATTTTTGCGTTTCAAAAATATTTTTAAAATTTTTTATATTTTTCTTTACTTCAAATTAATAATTTTGATTTTTTTTAATTTTTTTAATGTGCTGATTTCAAAAATAATTTAAAAAAATATTATTTTGATTCATTTTCGAGCAAAAAACACTTTAAAAAACAATCGCTATCACACCCTCAAATACTCTGTATGCTTCTCGTAGTGAGGTTTGGAAATGAAATTACTTAAAATGACATATATTAATATTGAAAATTTTTAATTTAAATATTATAGATTTAATTATTATTACATAATTAATTGAATAATCCCTTTTGAAGGTTCTCCTTTTAATGTCTCATCAAACTATTTACAATTTCATCACATATAAAATCCATATGTGAAGGCCTTTGCGATTCTTTGCTATCTGAGCGAGCAACAACATCTAGTAAAAAATTATTGGGAACAAAATTAGTAAAAAAATCTTTGGGAACAAAATTAGGATTACTATCATATTCTATAAAAGCCACATCATTTTGTGATCTCCTTTTAATATAGTTTTGTAGTGTCATTGATGCAACTACAATCTGAATTTGCGTTTCGTATGGATAAAAAAGCATATTTTGTAAAATTCTCCACCTTTATTTCCATACTTCGAAAGAACATTCTATTACATTACATAGTGATAAGTATGCACGATTAAACACTTCTTCTCGGCCTCTTGATTGTCTATGACGCCTGAAATCTTGTAAGTGATACCTCTCACCTTTATATAAACCTAAATACCCATACTTATTGGGTTATCCAGCATCAACCAAATAATATTTACCTACAATTAAGAACAACATGATAAGTTTTTCATTAAGAATCAATAACTAAAAAAGCATTCTATTAAACTTATAATGGTTGTTCTTCAATTTATATCACATCAATACCTTCCGGTGATTTAAAAAATTTTATAATACTATTATTAATAACCTCAAGAAAAATACGTGTATTGTGTGCATTGTTTTCCCATCTTGCCTACACAATGGGAACTGCATGTCAAAACTACAACCAGCCATAACATTTTGTGTCGTTACACCTTTTCTTTCGATAAATGGAATTTTATTTTTAGATGATATACATGTACGAACATGTGTGCCATCAATTGCACTGACACAATTCTACACTAAGAAAAAAAACACAATTAGATTGTAATTAATTACAAACATTCATTAAACAATAAGATTGACTATACCAACAATAAATAAAATACATCTTACCTTGAAATGTGGCATATATCTTGGATTCATTGTAATTTCTCCTACGGTGTTTATGAATTCAAAATCTACTGGTTTTATGACATCTACAGCAAACAAGCATGTTGTTGCAAGGACTTCCTTTATGCATCTACTAACAATTTCACCCGAATGCTAAAATCTCTCATGCACTCCCCTATTTGAAGCCTCTAATGATATTGTATATAGAAACATTGTCATATTTTTCAATAACGTTCATCATTCTTAAAGGTTTTAACCCATATTGCGTTTTTAAATCATTAAATAGACTCAACAAAGTTGTTGTATCCATACTATAGTTATAAAACCTGGCTCGATAGTTGACCCGGTAAAATGACCAGGTCATGGGTTTAGTGGATTCACCCGGGTCAACCCGGATCAAGAACTAAGACACACATTAATATAGTTGTTTTGATATAAAATATCACATTAACATATATACTAGCATAATTAACAAGAAAATATCACATTAACATATATACTAACACAATTAATTAGCATCAATAGATTAAAATATACATTTGTCTTCACATAAACAAACATTTAACATAATTTAAAAATATTAAAGATAAAAATAATAAAATAATAATAAATATCAAATGACAACATCTAAACTCAGAATCCATAAAATAAATTAAAACCCTGGTGGTGGGTTTGCTGTGAATAATTGTACCTATCACAATAATACATCAACCAGCACCCATTTCTTAATGCTTTTTTTATTTGAAAATAATAGACATCTTCAGATGGGTTGTTAGATGAATAATTTTTTTTAAAAGAGAAAGCAGTTCCAAGCAGAAAGTGGTCTTCTACATTTTCTCCATTTATCTGCATCAAACCTCCCATTCACAGAACAAAAAACAAGGAGTTCTCTCTCATTTATTTCACTACTATCTTCACACACGAAGAGGATAATCAATTCGTCTAGCCTTCTCATTTTCGGTTAAAC
>Ga0325403_1000488_pt1 | contig 27847 bp, 22 predicted proteins | sample PopdelMetagenome_19_FD_205665 | JGI IMG/M metagenome (GOLD analysis project Ga0325403, IMG submission 205665) | Populus deltoides microbial communities from Bellville, Georgia, United States - Xylem-PdKOR-R4 | ecosystem: Host-associated > Plants > Phyllosphere > Stem > Wood/Secondary xylem... | reverse complement strand
AAAATTAATATAATTTATATTTAAACTATTTCTCTTATATTTGGTATAAATGAATTGTATTTGCATGATATATTTATAAAATAAAAAATTATTTATTATCAATAGAAAACAATAGTTTCCAGGGTGAAAAAAAAATAAATTAAAAAGGAAAAGTTGAGGCAAAATACTTGCACACTTCTATGTCTTTTTAGTTTTATGGGAACAATTAGTTTTTTTTATTTTAATATTTAATTAGCATCAACAAATTTTTTTCTTAATTTATAGATTAATATAATTTTAAATTTATTTATTTTTAAATATAAATAACATTTTATGTTTTTTAATTAAAAAATTACAACATTGATATATTATTCTACTATATTAAAAACTAATTAAAATTATACAAGCAGTGCAGCATTTACAAAATTTTTTAATATCTATTAATGTATATAATTATTGATTTATTTTATTAAATACATAAATTAATTTTTTTAATGTTAAAAAACATATTAACAGCATCTATATATTTATATATTCATGTTAAATTTTATTTTTATCTAACTAACAACAAAGTATGAGTTAATCATTGCAACTCAAACTTTAACATAATCTTTGAGAAATTTTAAAGTGACAAGGAAGTAATTGCTGATACTTACTTCTGAAAATTATATAATAATTAAAAAGTAAATATAAATTGTTATTTTATTGATACACTTTGTAAAAAAAATCATAAAAGAAAAAAATTAAATTGAGATCCGTAAAAAAAAATATAAGAATGATTTTACATAGATTAAAAAATATTTTTTTCTCTCTCCTTTTTTACGTGTATCTCTCAGTTTTTTGTATGCGATCCTAACTAAAGACGACATGTCTCGTCGATAATGTCCTAGCCACTGGTGTAACCAACCAAGAAGACACCAAGTTTGCGACTTTGATACTTGACGAATATGCATGGATTTACCGTCCGTCCAACACCACACAACAGCCTCTTCTGTCTCCCTTGCCTGTCTTCAAGATCTCTTCTTTACCTACAAAATAAAGCTAAACTATCAACACCCAGTTGCAGATACAGCTATGGAGGTGGTTTTAGCCTTATTTTATTTGGACCCAATGTATTCGCTCCAATCTTCAAGAATAGGAGAAGATACAGTCATACCCTCTTGAGAGCAAGTCGTAGAGAGTCTCCTTATGAAGTTTTAGGCGTTTCTCCTTCTGCCCCTCCTGATGAAATCAAAAGAGCTTATAGGAAACTTGCTTTGAAGTATCACCCTGATGTTAATAAAGAGGTATTCAGCTATTAAGCGCTAGTTCTGTTTAATTATCTGTGCAGTTACTTTGGATTGACCCAAATTTTTTTATGCATTAGCTTAAATCTCCTTGAATTTAACTAGGTAAATCTAGTCTATGTAAGTCTGTTTTACTTTGGATCCTGTATGTTTAATTGAATTGAATCTTGAAGATATTGATTTGATTTATATCAGACATAGTTTTTCTTCGAGTTCTCGCTTCATTCCGAAAGGAAAATATTGGATATAGAAATTTTATTTTGTTGTGAAGACGGCTATTATTAGGAAGATTATGGGGGTATATAACAAATTTTGTGAAATAATAATCACATCACTTCTTATTTATCTGATAGAGATACAGACAACTAAATCTTCATTATCATTTGTGTAAAATAAAAGAAAAAATCAAGAGCTTGGCTATGATTTGAATTCTTTTTATGTATCTGCTTCCATGGGCTGTTTAATGCAACGCTTTGAAATGGGTACAAGAAAGTTGACTTGATTTTTTTTTATGGAGTTATCACTCATCACTCTCCAAGGCAGACGGGTAGCCATTCCCGTAACATATTGAGACTAAGCCCTAGGTGATGTAGCATCTGTCTTTGGGAACTAGGAAGAAACTTTATTTAGTTGGCCCATGTATTCATAGATCAAGGAAACAACTGTTTTCCTTTTAAGGTTTGAAAAGTGGACGCAGTTATTGTGTTACTCAGTCCTAAGATCTCTTTGGCTTCTCTTTTCTTACAAACACTTGGTGCACCAGTTGTGTTCTTATTGTTCTCGAGCTACCCAGCTTGCAGTTCAGAAGCAGGAAAAGCTGCTGAATACTTGTCAGTAATCTCTCATGTAGATGAATCTTTAAGCTGGCATTGCTCTTGATTACACATAATTTTACTCTAAATGAGATGCACGAGGAGATAAATTTTGTCAACCTTTACAAATTGATCTTCTCTGAAGTGTGGTTGACATATACTCTCTCTTGCATGTCTTATGTGTCAGTCAGACTACATTTACTTTGGCATTAAATGATCTAGTCCAATAAATTATTCCCCAATTCTATCTCACATCTAGTCCAGCCTTGAATTGGTTATCTGGGTTTGTTTACCATTATGATACTCGCTCAAAACCTTTCCATTTGGTTGCATGCTTGATGTATCTTCCTAACTTCCATAGCTGCATCATAGGAAGGGAAATTCTTGGTTCATGACAGTTAACACCAATATTCTTATGGTTATACTCCTACTACAGGCATTGGATATTTTTCAAACAGACGTTGCAAAAGTGCTATCACCCATGTTTTTTACTTGTTTGTTTCTGTGGTAGAAGACTCGAGCTGCCAAGTTCAATTGTGCTGTTTGAATCTCAAGAATGGCCACTTAATAGACTATGCAAACGGTCCTTGTAAGCATCTTGATTTGGTTGGATTAAATTGTGTAGTGGTTTTTCTATTTTATATAACTTCATCTAGAGTTTGCCTTGCCTATGTTGCTCAGTGTGTTTCTGCACTTTTGCTATTACTAATTGGTAGATCATCCTGTTTTAAATCTGTTATTTTTAATGTTTTCCTTTCCAAACTATGGTGCTTTGTTTATATAATCAGTTATCTATATCTCATTTTTCTTGTGTACAGACAAATGCTCAGGAGAAATTTTTGAGGATTAAGCACGCATACAACACATTGCTGAATTCTGAATCTCGGAGAAAGTATGATGCTGGAAACTCATCTGGTTTTTCATATTCTAGTGGTCAGAAAACACAAAGCAGCAGTACCCAAGACGAAGAGGATTTTTATGGACTTGGTAAAAACTTGTAAACCTACAAAAATCTATTTGATTATTTTACTCATAAGAAATTTGCTTGTTGTGGCCATTTACTCTTTTCTACATGTCATTTAGGGGTCATTATGTCTACTACTGCTACTATGTTGTGCTTCAATACGTGTATAGCTGTACCTGCTGCATGGGTAATGCCAGCAGAGGGACGTGCTGCCTAGTGGGGCTTTAGTTCTTGCAGAACTATGTAATGGGATGATCAGCAAACCTGATTTCTCCCAACAATCTAACCGGAAAAAGGTTGATTGAAAGTTGGTCGAACAAAATTGTGACACTTGGACCAACTGATAATGAAGCAGAGCTTTAAGTGTGGTTAAAGACTCCTGCTGTGATTCTGTAATCTGCATGTTGTCTTGTAGTTTGTTAGAAACTTCAGAGCTTCTTGCTTTGCATCAGCTCATTCTTTTGCCACCTATGCGGGTATTTTATATGGGTGATGTGTCCTTGAAATATTATCTTGTGACGCGTGCAATTTTCCTGCCTGCACTTCAGATTATTTTCCCCAGCATTCCTTGATGGGTAATTTTGGAAATTACCAGGGAAATGATTTTCTGAATTTTTATGCTGTCATTTTCAATCTTTTATTAGGAATTAGGTTTGGTTGTTCTTATACACAAACCGCTTTATGCTGCAGGTAATTTTATGAGGGATTTTCAGATAACAATAGGTAGTTTGTACTGCCTATGACACATGACAATGCTCATAAACTTTTTTCAATTGTTTCAAATCCTTTTCTCATATCCTGTAAAATTCAACTGTAGTTACCTAGTCTGGTATTATTGTTACAGGGGACTTCTTTAGGGATCTGCAAGAAGAATTCCAGAATTGGGAAGCCAGTGCTCCATCTCAAGGGAAGCCCAAGAGCCTATGGGAAGAATTGGCAGTACGTTGCTTTTAATTTTACACATGCAGTTTCAAGACACAATAAATCTTTTTGAACAAGCTAACTGTCACATGCTTGTTTGGACTTTTCGCTAAAGATTTGTATAATCCACGAAGCAAAGGACTTGCTGAGGAAACAGCCTCACCGTGTATTTTCACCCCCTGCAGGAAATAGGGGAAGAATTTGTCGAATTCCTAGAGAAAGAGCTCAACATAACAGATACAGAATTTGAAGGAAATAAAAATGATGGATTTCAAGAAGATGATTTTTTTTCCAGTTCTAGCACCAAGAGAACGGGAAATGGTGCTCAAAATGAAGATGGCAAGAGTAGCAGCATCGAAGATAATATTGATGAGATTGAAGCTACTCTTGCTAAGTTGAAAAGGGAATTGGGCTTATAGCAAGGAAATGCAGCCTGCCATTGTACCCTTAGTTAGAGATATTGAAGGTTGAAGGCGGCAAGTGGGGCTACCAATCTGTAATCTAGAGTCCAGACAACACTCAGATATAGTTAGTTCATCGTGAGATCTCAGAAACTCCAGGACTGACTTCTTCTGAAGATCTCATCAGTTGCATCTCGAAGCAGTTATGGATGCAAAACATCCAACTTCTGACCTGAGGACTGCAAAATGTTGACGGCAGAAGTGCCATCCTTGTTTCTTGCAGTATCTTTATGAATCTGATGTTTTAAATTAGACTGGTGACTTGTAAAAACCCAAGAAAGGATAATATATAAATGGATTCGATTTACATAAACTTTTTTAGTGTTTGGCTCGGAAATGTTAAGGTTAGCTATATGGAGAAATTATTTGGATGTAAAAAACCCTAGAAAGGACGATACATATTGGAACATTGCAGGAAGTTCAAAAATCCAAAATAAAATTCATGTATTATGATTTATTATGCAAAACTATCCACCAACACCAAGATTGAATTTTTTTTGAACTGTGAAAAACAAAAAAGGATTTTTTTTTATGTTCAATTTTAGTACTTATTTTTTTTATTTATATATAAAATAGCAAAATATCAAAACTCAGTAACTAAAAAATACATTATAGAAAAGTGAAAGGCATCAACATCGAATATTTTTTGCATCTTAGGTGAAAAAAATAATAATAATCCCAACATATAAAACTATGCTAATACAACTTGGAACATAGAATCGTAAAGAAATAAAAATGAATAACTAAAATGGAACAAAAGGCATTACAGAAGCGAACAATACAGCAAACAGGGTATTTGAGTTTATGGAAATGGTGATTGTTACTGTTCAAAAACCACGTTTTTTAATTTATCTAAGTAATAATAGTAATAATTAATAATTATAATTAGTAATAGTAATAAAGACGGAGGGGGCAAAAACATTTTTCTCGACAGGGAAGGGAAAAAAACCCAACAAGAGAACTGGGGCAATCACGCAAGTAGAGCAATATAGAGAAAACTAACGTTAGGATTTCGAAGCCTAAAAAGAGACAACAAATCAAACAACAGAGATACAAGTCACTTTATGACAAAATTACTTTTGGGATTTTGCACAACAAAGAGTACATGCTCAGCAAAGTAAAGGTCTTTTGAGCACAAAAGCCAGATACCAAGGACATCACAGTTTTCTCCGGATCTCTCAGCTCATGCAGAGCCAGTTCGAATTGAACCATCTATCTACTCCTAAATATCTCACAAGATTTCAGAGTATCAAAAACTCTGGCAGTTATTCCAAAAATCTGATGGCCGAAATGTACTAAGCAAACCCAAATTGCCAATCGAGCTTTCAGTATCTCTCCCCAAACCGGAAGAACACTGAACCGGTGCCAGTGTTATGATCAACAGCATACTCAGCTCGAACTAAACCCAGCTTGACACCAACTCCATAAGATGAACCATGACCCATTCGCCTGTAAACCTCTGTTGGGTTCCCCTTCACATCCTTAGAAGTTCCTAGATCATTGCCATGCTCTGCAAATGCATAAACATGTGTGTTTCTCACGGGAATGCGTATCTCTGCTCCGAGCTGGAAGCAAAATTGAAAAGACAGATCAGATATCTAACTGCAAGTCCACAAATATGAGTTATGGGAACAAACATATTTTCCATCCACAAAAAATTAGTTCTTGCAAAGGTTCCATTTTTTGAAGAAACACCATTGAAGAACATAAAACACATTTCAACTTGACCCTAGCTAAAATGTTGTCTACAGTGATTCTCACCTCAAGAATGTTTCTGGCTGCTCCCAGCTCACCCATGTTGTAACCCCTCACAGAATAAGGTCCCCCAAGGGTAAAAGCATCATAACTAGGAAGGTCTCCAACACAGCCACCATAATGGCCATTAAGGACTAGTACAGGTGGTGGTGGTTTGCCAGCACCTTCCTCCACCTCCTTCAACTGGATAAATCGGGTCAATGTCAGCTGGTGACGGTTGAAGAAAGGAAACTTGCTGCCAATGCCAAGGCCTTGGTCCACCTGCAAATCATACATAAAATATGTAGGTTACCCTGGCTGTGAAGAGGTTACATATGAAAATCACACAAATGAGTGCGCCATATGTTCCTTGTACAAGACGAAAAACCTAGTGTGCACTGTCATCCCCAAATTTGCATGACCCCATATGATTAAATCAAACCATAAAATATCCACCAAGTTCAAAAACCAAGCAGGCAGGCTCTATACAAAAGAAATAAGGGTCTTTGGCAACTCAAAGAACAGGACTGGGGCAAGTTTGTTCTCAATCAATCCTAGAAAGCAAAATGAGTAAGCTAACCATGATATTTTAGAACTGGCTCCACCATTCACAATAGAACTGTTGTGGTTTCCCAAACAACCCTAAAATTAACAGAAGATTCTCTGACCTGGAATACATTCCTATCACCAACCACAGTTCCATTTACAAACTTGGTGTTGTCACGTGTGATGTTTGCCTGCAAAAATGCCATCCGGTCAATGCCAGTGCCACTGAGGGTTGTTGGAGGTCCATCTGCACTAATTCCTCCACTAGGCAATACTCTTTGACCATTTGAAGAGATATGGCTACTTTCATCGCGTGTTGTTATCTCTTCCATCACTATCCCATAGGTGAATTTGCTCTGACGGGTAAAATTCTGTTCAACACATAACATATATGCATTCATTAAGAAATCATTTTATTGAATTCAAAGATGTTCACAAGCAGCTAGATTAGGATGTAGAAGAGCAGTCACCTCAGTAATGTTAGCTTTCATGCCAGCCCGGTCAACCCATATAGGAGGGACTTCATCCACTCCTGGCCCACCAGTAAAGACTGGACTCAGTTTCCGGCTGTTGAAGCAGCTTCCACGGAGAGTGCGGTTTCGTGGATTGTATACACCATCCAAGTATGGATGAACATACTCAAGCTTAAAAGACAGATCATCCTGAGAAAAGATCCATGTACAGTTCAAGTTATAAAATCTCATATAAATTGGTAGTGGATCATTCCTGAGATTTATTGAGAAAAAGAAAATGTGTATCATGAGAAATTACCTGAGCCGAGAAGAAATTGCTGGTAGTTATAGAACCGAGAATGGAGCGATTCAGCCCTTTGATATTCCGATGTTCAAAGGAAACAGTCCCACCAGGCTGGAATGAAGCCTGAAGAGAGGGATACGGCATTCAAATGGAAGTTTGGCTTTGAAGCCTCATAACTCTAACAGCTACAAACAAGTTCAGATTACACAACTGGACATACATACCAATGTGGGGCGTCCTCCACGTCCAGGAACAATGCTCCACTCTGTACTGGCTTCAGCGGATTTTGGCTCCAATTCTTTAAGCTTAATCTCAACAATGATTCCTCCCTCATTCTTCTCATCTGGCCTTGGATTGACTTCAATATTTGAGAACAAGGCTAGGGAGTTGATGTTCCTCAAAGCTTGTTTCCCAGCTTCAATGTTAAAAACTTGACCTTGTCGAAGCTGTTGATTAAAAAACACAAAATAAATCAACCTACAAAATGAACAATTAGAAAACATTCATCATCTTAAAAAGTCAACAATATAAAAACAGGGACATTGCCTACGGAGGAGCAGAATCATGAAGGATTATCCTTTATCTATTTCACCACACAATGTTATTAACTATTAGTATCATTACAGGTAATGCAGCAAATCACAAGGAGCACGGATTCTAGAGTTCTTATGTGTGAGGATCATAATAGATTGTTGAAGAGTTATTCATCACATGAAAATATAATTTAAGAACCTGTCTTTTCACTGCCTTTTGTCCATAATATGGAGACAATCTTTGGAAAAGCAGCTGGTTTCTATCACCAGTGAAATAAAGATCTGAAGAAAAACTTCATTGCCAAGTACACGTTGAAGTGTTTAAGCTTTTAAATAGTAGGCAGTATAGGCATCTTCATTTGAATAGTGAAGAATACATCAACAAAGAGGGTGAGCATCTTATGTCAGATTCTGCTTAGGAGTTCCAGCATAAAACTAAAAGACAACAACATAATAATATGCATGCTATATGACCTAGTATTCACCAGTATTCACAATCAAAGTACAACACCATGTTCATATCACACGCAAAGAGAGAGAAACACAGTGTTTGATTATATCCAATCATCTGCTTTTTGGCTGGCTGTACACATTAATTAAAGCATACATGTTGATCTAGATTAATACTCGTATTTCAGCATTCAATCATATCTAAACAAAATCACTCAAGCAAATCAAAATCATCACCAACACCATGCATTAGACATAAGTGCTTAATATCTCAATCCTAAGATGAGCAAAAGAAATCTTTTCTGTTCACGTTTTACAAGTATCGAGAGACCTGATTTGATGTAATCATCTACTCATGCTCCTTGTTCTACTTAAATTTCGGTGGCAACTCCTGAACACAGAAAAACAAAAACTAACCAAAGACTACAGCCTAGATTGTGCCATTAACTCAATGAGTCATTCACATAGACAATCAATCAGCACCGAGCCAATTATATATCATAATAGGCATGTAGAATAAACAAATTTAGAGGCAAAAAAAAGAGAAGTAAAGCTCGTTTCAATTAACCTGTTTGGGCAACTCTCTCTTGACAACAGGAAGTTGTGTGTTCCCTTCAACAACATTCCCTAACTTATCCTGATACTGAATAACCAATTGAGTAATATCCCCTTCCACAACCTCACAAACCACTTCCTTAGTATTCAAATTCCCAAAATTCACAACTTGAGCACAAGCATAACCTTCATCATGATACCATTTCTGCACTCTATCCCTAATCTTCTGCAACAACCGAGCACTAACCTTCCCTTGCTCCCTCAACATCTGCAAAACCTCCCTATGCACCTGCGTAGGCAACAAACACGGCCTTGCCTTTTCAATCCTCCTCCTATAATCCTTCTCCTGACTCCTATAATACTCCAACTTCTCCTTATCAGTCATATCTGGGTCCATTTCAATCGGTTTCGATTGCTGCATTAACCCAACATTAATGCACCTAAACTTGTCAGCTGATTGCCACGTACTTTCAGTAAAGGAAATTGTGATCCCTATAGTCCCATCCGGATTTGTCTTCCCTTCCATGTCCACTTTCTCGAACATTCCGCAAGTAGCTAGACTTTCAAGTTCCTTTTGTAACTGAGCTTTCGTGTACACTCCGCCCGGACGGAGTGAAACCATCTCGAAAAAAGAGTCTTCCGTGCCTACAGTGGTCCATCTTCGCCGGTCGAAAAATAGAATTTCTGATAGTTTGTATTTTTTGAAACCGCTAAGCTTGTTTAATTGAACAACAATGTTTGCCGGTAATCCATGCGAGTCCCAATCTTGTGATTGTGACTCATCGGCATTCGCCGAAGCTACAGAAAACAGGTTCTTCCAGAACTCTCCTCCTGATCCTCCGTCTCCGCCGCCTCCACCACCACCTCCGCCGCCGCCTAACCAACTGCCTCCTCCGAACCAGTCTCCACCGCCACTGTCGATGACCGGAGTGAAGCGGAGGAAGACAGTGGCGACAGCGGCGGTGCCGGAGAAGGCGAGGGCTTTAAGGATGGAATTTTGGCGTTTTTGTTGTTTGGAGTTGGAGTGGGGTTTAGGGTTTTGTGGTGAAGGGAAAGAGGGAGGGGAAATGATATCACATTTGATGCAGGAAGCGCGTGGATTGACAGTGGCGCGTTGTTTTCTGCGGGAGGAGAAGATGGTTGTGTTGATAGGAGCGTTGGTAACGAGGTTGGTGGATGCGGTGAAGGACATGGCTTTTGGGAGGAGGGTATGGAGAGGGAGAACAAGGAATGGCTGCTCTCAAGTAGATAATGGCTCAAGCAAAGCCTTTCCTTGCAATTACCATTATAGGGTTAGGCCGGAAGAAAAAGAAAAGGGAATCTCGAATTTAGCCCCTAATGCATTACCCCATTATCAATTGAGTATCTAAACCTTTGATTTCATCAAATTTACCCCAAATATAATTGATATTACACTATCACACTTCCATGATTCCATCCATATGCTATTAACGCCCCTTGCGCTTGAAAAATGTTCTTATAAAAAATGATTTTTTAATTAATTTTTTTTTAGTGTTGGTAGATTATTTTGATGTATTATTATTAAAAATAAAATTTTAAAAATAAAAAAATATTTTAATATATTTTTAATTAAAAATATTTTAAAAAAACACAATATTATACTGCTCTGCAGATAATTAGCCCGTGTTTAGCTTAGAAGGTAGCAACAATGGTAAGGGTGGTGTTTTTGAAGTGGTGAAAACAAAGTAATTGTCACAGCATGTAATTAAATATAATGGATGATTGTTACTGTAAACGCTATAAGGTGGTACGATCATATTCTCATTGAGAGCTGAAGTGCCGGTTGTGATTTTTCGTTGGTGTGGAATTGCAGAATTTTAGCATCTTGGTCCTGCTAAATTCAGCAACTAAGTAGCAGGGTTTGGCTTTCATAAACTTTGCGTTATCATTAAATCTTGAAAGTGTGGGAGAAATATAAAATTCTCAATGATTTTGCTCCTCTCTCTAAGAGTCGACTTTTAAAACTGGCTTTCCATGAACTTTTCTTTGCCATGAAATCTTGATGTATGATGGACCTTATTTTGATTACGGTTCTGTTAATTTATGCTTGTAAATTTTGCAACTCTCATTGGAAAAAAGTGACAATTACTCGACTTTTCTTTTTGTCTTGGAGGTGATTGCAAACAAGATCAATCGTTGCAAAACATTCATTTCCAGGGTTAATTCTCGATCCATCTAGAAAATCATGACAGTTTTCTCCCTCGTTTCCATATCTTTTGATCCGAGAATATTTTCTAGTGTGTATAGTATCTTAAGGTCTCTGTCATCTTGTGTTTTTCCTTTCGCAATTGATGCAGCCTTGAATTTGATAATCCTGAAAGGCCTGAATGCAGCAATCTTCTCTCTGTATATCAGCTCGTTTCAGGCAAGACAAAAGAAGTATTGTAATTCACATGTTTGCTTTGACAGGTTGCCTTGCTTTATGCCTATTTGTAATTCTTTGACGGTGTATTTTATGTTTAAATCTTTCTTTAATCTTGGGATAGAAGACTGTTGGCAACTGTGTTTTGAGGAAATGATTGATCTTACACTTATGGTCATTTGTGAGGGCTTATGACGTTCCACTCTAACCATGTCTGTTGAACACTTATTGTAGGATGCAGCAAAGGAATGCCAGGGTTTGAATTCGGGCTTGTTCAAACCTCTCCTAACAGATGCCTCGAGTGAACATCTACATCCCATTCAGGTTTCTACCTGTATATACGCCTTTCTCTCTTTCAGTAGGGTCAGGAACAGTAAAAAAAGATGTTATGCATAGTTACATAGATCGTCTTAGAAACCAGAGATTATTGTTGTGTAATTGTAAATGTTTGCCAGTACCAGCGCAACTTGTTTGTAGCATGTGGCCACTGATTGGAGTTTCATGGAAATCTGTTGCTTTCCCTTTTTCACTTGGATTTTGGTCTGAACTGCCAAAGTTTGCCATATCAGTGAAGTCATTGCCCTGATGTGCTTTAGAGAACAGAGAGTATGAAGAAGTCATTTCTCTGCCTTTCCGTATTTTATTCTGAGGTGTCTTGTATTTATTTAATCACGGATAGTAGATCTAAAGTTATGTTGCAAATCCTGGCAAGAAAAAAAAATGATTATGACTTCGCACTAATGAGAGTTGTACTTTTAAATTGGTAAGAAGAGAATATTTACATATACTGTTCTTCTCTGTCCCTGCCCCTGCCCCCTCCTCGAGAGTACTACTGCTATTCATATGCAGCTTTTTTTCTGGATAGTGTTGGAGGAAGGTGCCGGTAAAGCTGCAGAGATTGCAGAAGCCACTCTAAAAAATGTATACCAGGCAATGGGAATCCTGCGGAGATAAGCAAGCTTTCAGATTTCTGAACGCGGAAATCTGAAAATCAACTTCCTTTTCCCAGCATTACATGGGGCATAAGCATAGAACATTTATTTTATTTAACTTTCACGCGTATAAATTAATATTTTCCCGGGAACTGTCTCTGCATAACTGTGGTCAGTTGAAATTTGTACAGAGAAAATTTGTAGTTTTAATATTTGGATTATTTGTCAGAACATGAACTTATTTAAACTACCAATTCCTTGATAATCAAGTGATGGAAATTCACTTAAATATCTTGCAGGTGCCTGAGAAGAATGTTGGTGTAGATTTTTTGTATTCTATTGATCGAAGACCCATTCCTTGGTTGTCTGTCTTCTCAAATTCAAGCGGATGCCATTGTCCTTGGATCTTTAACCAATTCAATGAACAGAGAATCGATTGCAACAATGGGCTTTTGATAAGACGCGAACTAAATAGAAAGATGAAATGGATGGTGAGTATAGTTATGGTTCTTGATAAAAAAAAATTCCCTTGCTTTCAAAGCGATACGCCAACTTAAGATCAAAATGCACTGTCCATTAAACTATAGGCTTTTATTGGCATAAATGTACCTTGTTAGCATATCTTGAAGCAGTTACAAATTTCTGCAAGTGTTCTCATGTTTTGGTGATAAATTTCTCCGAGCTGAATGAACTTGGCGAGGATGGCTACATGCTTGGGATAATTTTTAATGAACTTGGCTAGGATGGCTACATGCTTGGGATAATTTTTTTTCCTTGGAAAACCAAACATCCTCGAGAAGAAAGGTAGGGAGGGATGAGGTTTGACAGAGAGAGAAGTCGGCTGTTTCGATGGACAGAAAGACATCCGAGGAAGGAAGGGAGGTATACCTCTCGTCTTTCTTCTTTCATGACTTAAATTTACACTATCTGATTTGGAGAGACGGCAACACAATCAACTGCCATAGACATCGATATCCATTTTTTTACGGTTTTCTTATCCTTTAACTCAGGGGCTCGGAAATGGAAAAGAAAGTTGAGAGAAAAAAAAAAGACGAGGGATTGGAGAATCGGAAGAAAAAAAGTAGAGGGACTAAAAGCAAAGGTTTGTTTGTGTTAAGAAATCATGATAAAAGAAATCTTATCACGAAACGCAAGAAAGATGGGCATTCTTCGAAAAAACTAGTACTGGTACTAGTAAAAATGATATCGTTGTTTTCTGCAACAAATCCCTTGCTAACATGGTCACCATCGTCAACCCCAACAAGAATCAGTTACTCTCAGACACTTCGGCGGTGTTGTACCTCTAGAACTACAAATGCGTTGTCGTTTCATATTCCTTTCTCATTAACTTGTTCCCGTCTTACACAAAAACCAAATGCTCATACCACTACTAATCTTCAGGTCCAGGGTTCTTCTTCTGATTCTAATAAAGAAGAGCAGGAAGAAGAGTATAAGGTATTGACAGCAGTGAAAAGTCAGTACAATGACATTCTAATCGTTGACACTCCTAAAACCAGGATGCTGCTCCTCGACTCCACTCGTAATTTCCTCCTCATCCACCTTTCTTTTCTTTTTTCTCTTTTTGGGGAGGGGGTGCTTTTCTTGTTCTTTAACGTATGATGATTGATTATACAGATAATGTTCATAGCCTTCTTTACAAGGATGGTCAGAAATGGACTCGTTCATATTGGGTATGTATGCTATGTTAAGCTTCCTTCCTTTCTAGTTTTTGTTATTTAATCAAAGCAGCAATTCATGTCTTTGTCTGTCCATTTTGAATTTTGAACTGTGAAAAATAAAATATACATCAGTTTTAATTTTTACCTAATTAATCAGCTCCATTCGTTATGCAGGATGAATTTGCTAGTTTGCCAGCTATTATTCCACAAGGTCCCGTTGCAATATTTGGCCTGGTAGTTATTTTCATCTCCCTTTAGCGTGTTTATCTTCTTGAACCTATGATTATATTTATCAAATCAATGAGTTCGCATGTACAGTGAACTTTTCTCATTGTCCAGGGTGGTGGTACAGCTGCGCATTTGATGCTTGATGTGTGGCCTTCATTGCAGCTTGAAGGTTGGGAAATAGATGAAATTGTAAGGACAATGATAGAATCGTTTAAATTTGAGTGCCCTATTTTCTTTTCCATCCCAATTTGCCTTTTTTACCTTTTTAAACATAGCCCCTTCAAACATTTTTCTTTTACTTCTGTTGGACTAATGTTCACCTTGTTCTCATGGAGATTTTTACTGCGCCAAATATAGTTATAGAATACAGGAAGCTGCTTATGATTCAGCTTTGAGATTTAGGGCTAAGTCAATGTCAGTGGATTCCCTAGTTGCTTGTATTGACACAGACGCCTATGTTCTCAATGAGAAACCTTAGTTATCTTCTTAGTTCTTGCATGTTATTCAGGAAAAAAAATCAAAGTAAATTCATGGACTAATCTGAAGTGCTGCAAATAATGACTCGCACCAAAAACCTTCTAACAATAGACTTGGTTATTGTCAAATTATGGACTAAGGAAATTTTCTTTTTTTAAATTTTTGGTGGATTTCTGCTGTCAATAGAAAATATTTTCAGCCAACCCTTTCTAACTGCCTTGGCTTAATTTCCTGCAGATTATTTTCTGAGAAAAAAATGAGGCTAATTGGGAATTTGTTTATTGTTTGTGCAATGATGTTTGCAGTAGCAAAACTCTTTGGTCCTTTTCCATTTAATATTGATTGCCTCCTTACTGAAATGGATCTTTTTGCATTAGTTGATCAATAAAGCAAGAGATTATTTTGGGCTATCGGATCTTGAGAAGCAAACTCAAGCTGGTGGCATGCTTCATGTTGTTGTTGGTGATGCCCTATGTTCCTTGGAAGATGATGGTAGAAAATATGCTGGTGAGGAGGATAATGACCTGTCTATTTTGGTTTAGAGCACGCATGCAGGATTTGCTCATTTTCTGATTTTACTGTATGGATGTTTGGTCATTAGTATGATTAAGTATTCTTTCTTGCAAGCAAGCCCCCTTGGGGTAATCATGGGTAGGTTTTGGGAAGTGGAGGCAGGTATTGAGGTATGGTTGCTGTAGCAAACTTGAAGAAAACACCCTGTTATGATATATTTAGGTGGGGAAACACAAGTCCTGCTTGACTGTTCATGCCCGAATAACATTCCTTTCAGCTAAAGCTTGATCTGTAGCATTTCTTTTTATTAGATCCACATCCACTTGTATCTTAGTTAGTCTTTGCCATTAATTCACTTTTGTTCTGTAAATTTGTATTGTTTGCTTTGTTCAAGCTTTTGGTTTCTTCCTCTTTTCACTAATATATGGTATCAATATTTTTTCAGGCATTGTCATTGACCTGTTCTATGGGGGGAAGGTTTTGCCACAGTTACAAGAGGTATGTTCCAAACGTTTTTGTTTCTTATACTATCAGTGGCTAGTTTTGCAGCTTGGTACCTGATTCTTTAAGTTTAGTTGCCTGTCAAATTATCACTCTTAATGAAGTCATTGTCTCATATAAGCACAACAATTTATGATAATTTAATGTGAAGCACTCTAGTCTCTACAGCCTTAAATTTGGTTAGTTGTAAGAAGCTATAAAAACACTTGTAAGCAGGATTTTTTATATACATATAAACGAAGGAAGCTAGAATAAACCCCCCCCCCCCCCCCATGTCTTTGAAGAACATATGCATGTTTATGGTATGAGTTTATGACACTGCAAGAGACAAGAGGAAGCCCATGGAGTGTGAGTTTTTAATAGGATTTGTACGGCAGACGTCAACTAGTTAATGTCTAAGTTTTTTCAGTATCAATCACAGGCTTGACCATATGTTAATTGCTAGCACTTGCTTCCTCCTTTCCAGGGCATAAAATTTGTTGCTTTAAGCAAGAATCAAAAGATCATTGAATTTTTCTCCAATTGCATGTTTAACTTCTTAAGGACAAGTACCACAGGAGTCCTTTATAATCACTCCAGAACAGGAATCATGCCCAAGAATTTTAAAAAACAACTTTATTTGAGAACCATTTAGGGGACTGCTAGAAAAATTAAAGGGCAGTGGCCAGAACCTTTTGCACTGGTGGATGATAGATGTATGTTTGACTGAAAGTTGGAAGCGCTGGCCATGAGGTAGCAGAGAGCACCCATGTTCTGTTGGTCCATTGCGTTTTGTTTGTGCATCTCTTATCTATCTAGAAATATGAAGGTTAAATTGTTATAAGTTTCCATATCTTAAAAGGATGCTAACCTCAGCTTGAAGTGTTTCTGCCATAACGTGAAAGAACTTCCAAAAGCATAATTCCAGGGCTTCATGGTCTGGTGGTTACAAATATTGGTTTTTTCACAAGCAAAGATCTCTAGTCTATTAATATGCATTTACATGTTATCACTGAGTGCAAGTTAGAGGGTGTAACCCTCCTTAAGTTGGGGTATGGTACTAAGGATTCTATAATTCATATGTGAGTTTTCTTTAGAAACATAAATCTATATATCCCTTGATCTTGCCATTATTTTTTTCTCCTTTGTTAGTGCTTATGTATAACAGTTTTACATATCTAAACTCGGTAATTGTGTTTGACAGGTAGCAACTTGGTTGGAACTGAAGGGTAGATTGATACCTAATGGTCGCCTTATGGTGAACTGTGGAGGCATTGAAGAATCAGATGCTATAAATGAAAGAATCAGTACTAAATCAGTTGATAATGCTTGGGTTGAAAATCCAACCATCAAGGTTTTGTGTGAAGCATTTCCTGGACAAGTATGGCATTTACTTTACTAACATTTGATACAATTACATTTTTTCTGATTCATCATATTTTAACTGAAGACAACCAGGAATTCTTCATTTTGTTTTACATTTTGTTTTGGTGGTGGTTATGGGAGTGAGGGTTGCTTTCCTACATTGAAATGTAGGGAGTATAAATGGTTGGGACTTCAAAAACAAAACTAGTGAGTGTAGTTACATATATCTCAAGGTTGTGTATATAATTTATCCTTCAGTAAAATTAAACCCTCCTACACATGCCTGATTTTTTTAAATGGTTGAAAACCGGTCAACATATTGAAACCTGTTTGAACTATTTTTCGGTTTTCCAGATTCAAGCTTCTACTAGTGGAGAGCTGTATTTTTCTATGCTTTGAACATTAAAAAAAAAAGTACTCATCTGTACTCCAAAGTCCAAACATTGCAAAAACCAGGCTGTTTGAACTATGTGTGATGTCATTGTTTTGCCTGTGAAACAGTTAAAGAGCATTATTTAATTTAGACTTGAAAATTGGACTAGCAAGAAACTGCTTTCAAGCTGAATTTCCCACATAAATTGCTGAAGGATACGTCATTAAGATTCCTTGTTCAGTAATTAAACAAGACGTGGAATCAATTATTAGGTGTGCTTAAATGCTTGCCTAACAGCCCCAAAGTTTGTATATGAACTGGCATTTGCCAAGTTAGTGTTCTTAAAGACAACAATAAGCTTACAGTCTGATTGAAATTTGATTGCTCAGCTAAGCTGGAAGAGAGTTCCAGAGAGTGAAGGTGCAAATTATCTTGCATTGACGGGACCCTTGCCTGATTTGACCTCATGGTCTGCTATGGTCCCAGACCATTTGAGTGCAGCTGTTAGCAAATGGAGGCCTTGCAGCCCTCTTCCATGATGGAGATATTCTTCTTAGCAGGGTTATATTGCAGCCAAACCAGTTTGTTGAGAAACTATAGAGTCAGATTTGAATACCTCTCAATCAGCCATTCAAATGAAAGATCTTAAGCTAACCACGAGTGTACCATGATATTTTTCACAATTTTTTGCATTTTTTCCTTCCTTTCATCTTGTACTTCTCCTCAATCAACTATTCTCTTGCAGTCAGGAGATGTAGTGTCATCGTGTTTCTTGAGGAGATATTGTGCCCATTATCTTTTATATCAAACACTAGTTGCCAATAGATTTCCGAAATGGTTGTTCTTTGTTGCCATTGTGTATCGCAGTTTCAGTGATGGTACTAAGCTCTTTCCCTTTTCAACTTTATGTTTTCTTTGAATAACAAGTCCTTATCCACAGGGGAGAAAACTTCTTAGCAATCCATGGATATTCAATAGAAGGGCATATCTTATTTTATGATTTCTTTTTGCAGAACAATTCTTTCAGCGTATCAGTTTGATTTGCCTTCAAATATTCTTCTTTGTATCTGTATCTCCCTGCCCTAATGTACTTAAAGGTTTGTCATTAGTTTTTTTCTCCTACTGTTCGTCTGTGTTGATTGCTATAGCATGTGTAACTGAAATATTCTAGTATGTGCGTATTCATAATTCTCAAAAGAACATTACCATTGTAGTCCATTTTGGTTTCAGGATATTTCCCACCGTTTATACACGATCAAAACATTGCCGAACTTGTCCATCCTTGGAAAGAGAGTAGGGACGGTGTCCATTTACTCCTTCCATTGTCCATGCATCCTGGTCTGCATGCTTCTCTCAGATTAAAACCCTAAGCTTAACCCGTGCTCTATTTCCTGACTGGTTTTGAAGGAAGGAGGGATAACCAGTCTGGAACAGAGCACCTTTATGAATTTTCCAGAGCCTATTCAGTCTGCACAAGGTTAAAACCAGCATCCTGGGATCTCTCCTTCACTGGAAAGTGGCAACACATTGCATTTCCAGGAGGCTGTTTAAACTTAGTCTAGCGGAGACCTGAATTATAGAGAACGCAACAAAGCCGGGATGCTTCTACCGACAATGGTGTGTTTTCAGCAGAAATCTAGGCAAACTAGAGAGATATTCATTGCAGTTAAAACACCATCTTAACCAGAAGGCTTATAAAGTATGGTACAACTGTAAATTACAACAGGCTTTCCTGTTTAAAAGACCAGGATCAAGCTCTGTTTTATCTGCCATTCCTCTCAAAGCTAACTCCTACCAAATACTCAACTTACTGTACAAAGCAAATCCTAAGATACTACTAGAGCATCATGGGAACAAGTATCACTCCAGAAAAAAATTAGATCCTCTAATAAAGGGCAGGACCGGAGTTTAGGCATGCACACCATTGCAATTGCTGTATATACCGTCTGCCGGTATTTTTGCAAACTTGGTTGCATTTCCATTCTGGTAGAGGCTTATTTTTTTGGCCATTCCATTGGGAAACTTGTGAGCGTGTAGGAGAGGATCTAGCTGGCCACATGCTGCTGCTATCAGGCCTTCAATTCGAAAGGTTGATTATCAAATGTCAATGTCAAGACATTAAAAAAAAAAAAAAGAGTAGTTTTTGGTTCAAGATGAGAAAAAAATATTAGACTTGCAATATGGAGAAGAGTGAGAGATGAACCTAAGAATAGTGCAGAAGGTTTCCCTGGTCTTGACTTGAATTCAGGGTGGAATTGAGTACCAATATAGTAAGGATGATTAGGCAGCTCAACTATCTGTCAATGAGCCAAATTTAACTTAGAATAACTGTAGGGAACTATTGATCCTAAAGCAATTTGAAAAATGGAGAACAGAATGCAAGTCCAGAACCGCATACCTCCATGCGTTTGCGAGTTTCATCCTTGCCGGTGAATAAGAGCCCAGCATCTTCCAGGGATGATACCATATCAGGATTCACCTGCACAAATAAGACTTTTTTATCATTTCTCGAGTAACTATCTACTTACATGGAAAAGATATGCATCTTGAGTTCTTGACGCCCCATACCTCGTATCTATGACGATGTCTCTCATCAACAAAAACTCTATTACCGTACCTGACAGAATCCAGAATTCAAGGTTTAGCCAATCTCGGATATTCACAAGTAAACAGTATTGATCTACTTGTTGCATACATATTGCAGGTTGGTTTATGATAACTAACTATGTTGTAAGCACAAGTTTCTTCTCGCAAAATTCAGTCTGTTAATATGAAAAACAGACTTCTACATCATCAAAATTTATCATTTACATGAATATTGGCACCGCCATATCAATATCTATTTTCAAGCCACTCAATTACTTACAATTTCGCTGATTTGGAGTCCATGACTTGGAAATATGTCCTCCTTGACCCAAGACGCATGGTGCCTCCCAGGTGGGTTTTTGAGCCCTGTTGATGAGGAAAAATGTCAGACTAAACTGGAAAACGCCGACGACCAGTTGGCTATGTAGTTCAAAATTGAGGGGACAATATAAAACCTCGGGCATGAATACAACGCAGGGACTCTTGGTGTCAGGATCAAATTCCGTGCTGTTAGCATCTTGCAGGCCAAGGATAGATCGTGCAAACTCAATGACTGCGATTTGCATTCCCAGACAGATTCCAAGGAATGGAATTCTGTTCTCTCGCGCATACTTGGCTGCAAGAATTTTCCCTTCCACACCTCTGTCACCAAACCCTCCTGGGACAAGAACACCATCTGCACCCTGCAGACATAGGCTAGTCAGACGGCTACGAAAGAAAGTAAGCAGAACTTTGAGGGCTTATATGTTTCTAGTATTAAAAATGAAAATTAGCTTCAAGCGTCTGACCATTAGCAATACAAACCTTTAACAACTTCCATGCAGCCTTATATGCATCAGGATTCTGCACGCGGAGCATTCAAGTCAAGAAGTGAAACAAGGCATAAAGATTAGTCTATACGATATCAGTACTCCGAATCACTAACCTCTCTTGCAGTTTCATCCTCAATATCGCTAGCTGGAACCCAATCCACAACAAGTTTCTTGCGGAGAGAAACAGATGCATGCAAAAGAGCCTGCCAGCAGTAAAATAACTTTTATCACTAGGAAAACACCATAATATTATCTTTATTATGGGTATAAATGCATGTTTCATTCGCATAACATTTCAAGTGGCACAAATCAACAATTACAAGTTTTGACGATTGTGAAATTATGAATGACGAAAAGCTTCATGACAGATAGAGCTAACATTGTTGCAGAATATGTCTCACATTTCTAGGACTCCCTTTGACGCACTTCAACTGAAGTTTGCGTGCATGAAGAAAGAAATATTGTAAAACTAATTCAACAAATAACAGCAGAAGGAGGACAGCAGAAATCCAAAGACATGCAGTGCGTCTATAACAAATTCAGTGTTTTACGAAAGGTAGTTGAGTGGTTAGATACAGGCTGTCTGGTTCAAAGTCTGACATCTATTATTCAAAGTATGGCAGAGCAGCAGCAACCTCAGGGATAAACACAAAAGACTTCATCGCATGACCACGAGAAACTTCCCACAGAGACGGTAATTCTAAGCTTTAAAAAGGAAACGATAGATATAAGCGAACCTTTAGCAAAGAAAGGTAGGAATCTGAAAGCCCTGTATACTTCCCAACAACGGCAATTCGAACCTGCAATTCACAACTTAGTACATAAAGCTCAGGTAGAAATTGCTAAATATGTGAATTGAAATTTGCTAAGACCCACTGGTTCAAGTAACATGTCGCAGAATTCAGCCCTAGAGGTCCATTCCTTTAAATTAGGCTCCCTGGCAACGCTGTAAATTTCAAGACAATAATTCAAGGATATCAGCAAATGGAAGATATCAAGCAATGCATTATAGAGGGGGGAAACAATGATAAGTGGGATCACTTGACAAACCCAGGAAGGTTCAGCGCTCCCAAAATTCCTTCGTGAGCCTTCTGATCCTAATTGAGAAGAAACACACCATAGTTTAAGAATTAGAAGCTAAGCAATGGAATGAAGGTCAAAAGGACTACAAGTGTACTCACTCTTAAAAGCGAAGGAAGGTGCCAGATGTTGGGAACATCATAGAGAGTGATGATATTTTCTGCCTGGAAAACTCGGGGTCTCAATAATCTTGCAAAGTAGACAAGAAAATATTCTAGTAACATGCATGGAAAGGTTTATCCTTGTAATCAACTTACTGGGACATGGCAAAATTGAGAGAGTTTCTGCTTTACGTTCTCTTCAAGTGCCTGTAAAAGAGATTCAAGTCCATAATCTGAAGTTCGCAGAACTCACAATCACTACAAGCTCGCATGTGTTAGTGTGTGAAAGACCGAGAGATTTACCGATGTGCTGCGACAAGCTAAGATATTTGGTGTCAAACCTAAGCTTCTCAGCCCCCGAACACTGTGCTGAGTTGGTTTTGTTTTCTGAAAAGAGTAAATACACTGTCTTTTATAATTTGTTCATATGGACTAAAAAGATCCACAGACAATCATCTTATATCCACTCAATATATACAGAGACAATATTCTAAGCAGCTTACCTGTTCACCAACAGCACTTATAACAGGCACAAGGCTGACATGAATCAAGCAGAAGTTGCCAGCGCCTGTGAAACGAGCATCAATTAGAAGAAGTCGACTGGTTAGAAGATGCAAAGGCAAGCAGAGTCTTAAACTGCATCATGTAAAGTTTCGTAGGTAGTGGTCTTACCCACTCGGTATGAAAACTGTCCTAGAGCCTCAGTAAATGGCATGGACTCAATATCTCCTGCACACAGGAAAGTTTCTAGTGACACAGAAAAAAATGGAGAACAGCTCATGACCCATTCATCAAGAAAGATATTGTTAATTTACCTATAGTTCCACCCAATTCAATGACACAAACGTCAGCGGGACCAGGCAGTCCGTCAACTGGTATCAATGCCACGCGTTCAATCCACTCTTGAATGGCATCTGTGATGTGAGGGACAACCTGCAGTTTGCAAAAATACATAAAGAAGATGAACTATACATGGAAAGTTTATGGTAAGCTAGAGGACAATGTAACAGATAAATTCAGCTAGAGAAAAACCTGCACAGTTTTTCCCAGATAATCTCCCCTTCTTTCTTTGTCAATAACAGCCTGCAATTCAACAGGAAAAAGGGATAACTAGCTTCAGTAACAAGGTGTCAGCTACTTCTAATGATCTTTGTTTTTTTCCAGCTAAAAAATGTGTAACACACATAGAAACATGAAATTTAAACCACTTGCCTGGTAAATCTTTCCGGTAGTGATATTATTATCGCGTGTCAACTTGATATCTAGAAACCTCTCATAATTTCCAAGGTCCAGGTCCACCTTTACAGCAAGATAAGCAAGTCATTTCTTTCGGTCTAGATCAATTTCCTATCTATCATAAAAGTAAACAGTCTGATTTCGTCTTTTTCTGTTTTCACTCATAAAGAGTAAGAAATGTATCAGTCCACAGGTTTAATGGGTATGATCTAGCATGATCGTATTTGGTAACCAGAAACAGAGAGAAGGGCATGAGAATCATCCAAGAGTAATTTTAAACAGATTCCATATATTTTACTGCTATGGACTCCAATTCCGAAGGCATTTGGAGGCCGATCTTTTGAATCACAGGGAATTCCTCTCAAGGATGTGGAGTCCAAGAAATTTATCTGCATGCATAAGCTGCTATTTTGCTTTCTCAAAGAACGCCCTCAAGAAAATCTTCTTGAGAACATAGAAAAATATATGAAGGAAACTTATCTACCTCTCCACCATCATCTAGGACATACACTTCTCCATGCTCAAAGGGTGACATTGTTCCGGCATCAGTGTTTAAGTATGGATCTGAATTGACAAGGAAAAAGATTCAAGAAATTATTAGCATGAACAACAATCTGAAGTATCCTAAAGAAGTAGAGAAAACAGCGACACCTTCTTATCCTAATTGAGACATTATGATTATTTTAATGAATAATGGAAAAGAAATCAAGAAGACCACATCAAAAGATCATAGAAAAGTGCAAAGCAACAAAACTTAAGAACAAGAAAACTGTCATTGGAGTTTTAACCAATCTCGATATAGGCCCATTTCTAGAAATCAAAGAAATGAAAATGAAACGGAAACTTGTCTTTTTACCAAATATTTTAACTTTATAACCTCCAAAAAGTAGAAGTCCTGGTTACAAGTCCAGAGGAGGAGGAGACACTTGTCAATGATTTATTTTCAGAAGTCAATCGGTAGAAAGGAAGGAAAAAAAGAGAGTAGGATTTCTATGCAGTGAACATGAGATTTGGTTGGAGAGGAGAAGCACAAGAGGGTGTAGCTGTATTTTATCTTTAGGAGTAACAGTAAACTTGGAAAGAAAATGAAATAGAAAGGAGGAAGGTGCAGAAGAACAGAGCAGACCAATCTTGATAGAAGTAACACGAAGTCCACAGGCCTTAAGAAGAACACCAATACTACTTGCTGTCACTCCTTTCCCAAGTCCACTCACTACTCCTCCAGTAACCAGCACGTACTTCATTTTCTTCATTCCCCCTCCTTTGTTCATCTTCAACTGTACCCTATAAAGTTTCCATTTTTCAAAAAAACGAGATCAACAGAAGAAGCAGAACAAGGTAGCCAACAAACAATAACTAAAGATAAGAAGCACTGTTACAGAGAGGAATATTAGAAGAAGGGTAAAAGACCTTAATTTGTTATAGTTTCCTTGAACTTAAACCACCCAAAGAAAGAAGAAGAGAATGTTTGGCAATGATTAGGGCCTTGTTCAGTGAGCAGGAGGTTTAAGTTATAGTTTCCTTGAACTTAAACCACCCAAAGAAAGAAGAAGAATCCTTTCACTGAAGAAGGAAGCTGAAAAAAAAGGGTTGAAAAGAGAAACAGGGTTTGGATTATGGAAAGTGTAGCTAGTAACAAAATGTATGATTGATGAAGAAGGAAGATAGATAAAATGGAATGAAAATGGTTTAGCATTGGCGGCTTTTTATATGCATTTGGCAGGTTGTCACCCCGCTTTTTCCTTGGCTAACACAGTAAAAAAAAATATTCTAAATTAACACAGATACTTGCATATAAAATACATGCAACCAATTTCCATTTTTCCATTTCTTTCTCAAATAATTAACCCATACAAAATTCTAACATGCAATTTTTATAAAGATCCAATTGCATTAAAAAAACAAAAAAAAACTAATGAAAACAAGAAAAGAGAGGGGAAAAAATGCCTCGTAAAAATATCAAAACTCTGATTATGAAACAATTAGTACGAAGAAAAATATATTAATGGGATGAATCTATATATATTATGAAAAACCAACTTCAAAACTAGTGGTAAGTGATAAGCGTGGTATAAAATAATAACACACCTAGTTGTTCATATGTACGTATCAATTATTATTTTAATATAAAAATTAATTTGAGAATTTTTATTTTGATTTTTATTTTTTAGTGTAATAGTATAGGAAAAAACTCCCCTCTGCCATCCCCTTTTCTCTAACTGCTATCCTGACTTAATTTTAGTACAAGTATAGATGTCTTCTTTCTTTTTAACTATAACTACCTAACTTTTTTCTTTTTATTTATTTTGTAAACCATATAAGAAAGGAAAATGTTTTTTTTTTATTAACGTAGATGTTCGAGCAAGTTTAGACGCACCTCGACTAATCCCACGGGCCCTGAAGTTAACGACTATTTAAGTCTCCAGTGACCATCATATTAACAACCAAAAAGCTCGAACCTGAAACCACAGGAGAAGCACACCCCTTAATCCCAAGCTCTTACCAATATGCCACCTACTAGATGATTAGAAAAAAATTATCTTATTTCAGGTGTTAGGAGGAGCCATGGCGACCCTTGCCTTTCAGCTTTTTTTTTTAACTATTTAAGTTTAGCATTTATATATATTCTTTAATTTTAAAATTGCATCAACAACCTTGTTGTGAATTTCACTATATTGACTAATTTTCTACCTTTTTTTCAAAAAAAAGGGAAATTTGGTTGTTCCAATCTTCATCGAATGATCAAGTGATTCACTTGCAAGGATCTGAAGAAAGATTATCCAGCACCATATTTGGAGGCAAGATGAGAAGGAAAGAAAGCTTGAAGAAAAATTTGGTTTATTTTTCACTCGTTTTCTCCACGCTCACACTTTAACTCTGTTACGTATCTATCTCATTTCTCATGTTATCGTCCTCATTTAGCTTGACTTGAGCTAAGACCGTACTTAAAATAATGTTATGAAACTTTGAAATTTCTTCTTAAAAATATAAACAGTGAATCTCTTCTTGTTTTTTCAATTTAACCCCCTGTTTTTTTTTCCTTCCTTTTTCTTTTAATTTTATTTTTTTTTCTAATTTTATCGTCAAAGTTGTATAAAAAACGGGTTAAAAAGTTTTAAGGTTGACTCGTGAGATCAAATTTAATAAAAATATTAAATAATTCTATATAATCTGAATATTTTTTATTAAATTAAAAAAAATGAAATTGGATCCAATAGACTTCCTCACGCAGCCCTTTAAAGTAATTACATGTCTAATTGTCCATGAGAGCAAATTTGGTGCATGAATACCGTAAAGAAGACGCATAATTCTTAATATCTCCAAAATTTTAGTGATCTTTGGATGCCATGCATTTTTCTTGATGATGTAAAGACCATGGACAGTTGATGCACGTGCGCTAAATTTGTCATGTTTAGTACACAGAGATGCCAATCTAAAGTCACTCATTAATTAACGGAAACTGCAAGGTGGGGGTAAATTCTCTTACCATAGGAAATAAATTAAAATAATATAATAGGTAAAAAGTAAAAACACAAGGCTTTTTACGAGGGATAGTTGAGTTTTTTTTACGGGTCCACAAGTTAATATTTTTTTATTATTATTATTATTAATATGGGTCCACGTGTTATTATTGATTTTGACTGGGATGGCTTGGTTTTTTTCCACGTTAATAACACTGTAGAATTATTTAAATGCCTTTCGTGGCAAAAGATTTGTTAGACTGAATCTAGGGGCTCCTTGAACTTTTTAACTTTTTTAACAAAATATAATGACTATATAAACCTTGAAACTTTATAAATTTTCCAATATTTGTTGTTGACTATAGACCTCAGTTGATTAACTATATATAAACCTCAGTGGATTACAATGTTTTGTTTCTTTTTTTTTTTTACTATTATTGTTATTGAATATTTATTTATTATTATTTTTTAAAATTTGTTATTGTCGATTTCATATCTTAATATTAGGGTACTTGAGAATTTGATTTCATGATTTGTTTCTTTTTATTTTCTCTTTCTATAAGATTAGCATGATTTACGGATTTACTAGGATAACTCAGGTTGTCCTGGTTTACGGGTTTGGTATGATATTTTTTTAATTTGACTTGGTTTTTTTCATCATTTATTTTTTCTCGTATAGTTAAAAATAATAATTTTAGAGAAACATCATGTTATTAAACTTTATAAAGTTCATAAACATGTTCAGACGTTTAGCTAGTTGACCTGGTTCGCGGGTCTGACAAGTTTAATTTCTTTTTGTTTTTAATTAGCTTTTTTTTCGATTTCATCCTTAGATATCGAGTTAATTGAAAATTCAGTTTTATAATTGGTTTCGTTTCGCTTTCTATAAGGTTATCAAAATCTCAAAAACATATCTTGGTACTGGGTTGGTCTTCGATTTTGCGATTATCTATTTTTCTTATCATATAGTTAAATAAAAAAATAGTTTAAAAAAACAAATTATTATTTCATTAGAGTCCATAACCTAAATTACATGTTTAACATGCTGGCTCGAGTTATCCAATTCATAGATTTGGCTAGTTTATCCATCGACCAAATATGTTTTTTTGGTCTTTGATCCTTTAATTGTTTTTAATATTTTTTT